>Ga0209700_100834_pt1 | contig 61923 bp, 25 predicted proteins | sample SiratroredBW_FD_187528 | JGI IMG/M metagenome (GOLD analysis project Ga0209700, IMG submission 187528) | Root nodule microbial communities of legume samples collected from California, USA - Siratro red BW (SPAdes) (version 2) | ecosystem: Host-associated > Plants > Roots > Nodule | place: USA...
TAGTTGTCGATTTTTGTAAGTTGTATATATTGTTAGGTTTGTCTTTTTTTTTTTCAACATAAAGGATCTGTTCATAGTTTAGTGTTGTGGATAATCATTTTGGTGAATTATGTAAATACATGTAATGTAATTAAGTTGTGTTCTTATGTAATGTTGATAAATTATGTTCTAATGTAATGTTTGATGTAATTACAACATTGGTTATCACCTACATGTTAATTTTACAAGCATTCTTAATTTACTAAACTATGTGCCTTAATACTGGTATTTTAGCTTCCATCCACCTAGTGGTTACCCATGGCTTAATGAGGGGACACCTTAGTTCTAGTTTTGACGACTGAACTCAAACCTCTTCATAAGGAACTTTTTTTCTAAATGAAGTTGTTCACTTATTTAATTACATCAATATTGATGATTGATCACGCTTTCATTCACCACATGAAGTTCATTTTAATGACCTTTGTGCCTTAATATTGGTTTTTTGTCTTCTATCAACCCAGTGGTTACCCATGGCTTAACGAGGGGATACTTTAGTTTTAGATTTGGCGACTGAAGTCAAACCTCTTCATAAGGAACTCTTCTTTTAAATAAAGTTGTTCACTTATTCAATTACAACAATATTGATGATATATCACGTTTTCATTCACCACATGAAGTTCATTTGTGCCTTAATACTGGTTTTTTAGCTTCCATCAACCCAGTGGTTACCGATGGCTTAACGAGGGGACACCTTAGTTTTAGTTTTGGCAACTGAACTCAAACTTCTTCATAAGGACCATTTCTTTCAAATGAAGTTGTCATGAGGATTAATCACACTTTCATTTACTACATCATGTTCGTTTTAATAACCTCTCTGCCTTAATACTATTTTTTCGCGTTACATTGCCCCAGTGGTTACTCATGGCTTAACGAGGAGATACCTCAGTTCTAGTTTTGGCGACTGAACTCAAAATAATCATAATACAAATTCAACCACACCAATACTGTTATAAAAATTTCCTTATCTATAACTCAATAATTGTAACAATATTTACAGTACTTCATATTAACAACAAATACTAAAATAATACAGTTTTGTACAAGCAATTACAACAATCATATACTACCGTGGTAAAGAATAATAGCACATTTTGAACTTAAACTGATCAAATTGATAGCAGATAGCACAGTTTGGCGTCTGCAGCTATCCTCATGGAGAACCCATTGATACACCAGCTACTGCTAAAAACTGTGAAGATCAGACTGCAAATAAATTTTGATAAACCAAATTAAAATGTGACTAACTCAATCAAAAATACCTATAACCATAAAAGTATAACTAAACTGTTACAAACCGTGGAGTATCCAGGCATATTTTTTCCATTAAACCTTCGTGTTCCCTCGATAATGCGTGGGTAATCACTGGTGTGTTGTAAGCTCGAAATAATTTATTGTTCAACAAAACAGTAGTGGTTACCCCTTCAGGAGGGGACACCTTTGTTCAAGTGTTTATGTTCATATGATTAGTCGCCAAAACTTAAACGAAGGTGTCCCCTCATTACTTAAGAGGTAACCAGTGGTGTTTTGTAAAATAATTAATCACTGTCACCTTACAAAACATCAGAGGTTACCCCTTCTGTAATAAGGGGACACTTTAATTCAAGTTTTGGTGACATAGGACAAATATGTTCATAAGTTCATGTATTTCCAAACCCAATCAATCCCTAGCCTAATACTTATTGTCATTTTTTCCCAGCACACAACACAAACCGTCTTTCTCAAAACCTTAAACCCTTAACAAAAATCATACAAATGAAGGTATTTCTCAAAACCCTAAACCGTAAAACCAAATAAAGATTTTTCTTTTCATTAAAAACCCATAAAAGAGCAACCTTTACTCCATAAATCTAAACCCCTTACAAAAAAATCAGAGGTTATCCCTTCATTAATGAGGGGACACCGTAATTCATGTTTTGGCGACACAGGTAAGATATGTTCATGCGTTCATGTGTTTCCAAACCCAATCAATCCTTAGCCCAGTACTTATTGTCATTTTTCTCCCAGCACACATCACAGTCTGTCTTTCTCTAAACCTTAAACCCTTAACAAAAATCATACAAATAAAGGTCTTTCTCAAAACTCTAAACTATGAAACCAAATAAAGATCTTCCTTTTCCATTAAAAACCCCATAAAAGAACAACCTTTACTCCATAAATCTAAACCCCATACAAAAATCATACAAGACCAACATTTAAACGATGAAAAACAGTTCATTTTCCATGAAAATCTCATAAAAGACTCACCTTTAACAACTTTTGATGAAAAACAGAAGAAAAACAACCACAAATTAACAAAAATAATACAAATAAAGGCATTTCTCAAAACCCTAAACCGTGAAACCAAATGAAGGTCTTCCCTTTTTATTCAAAACTCCATAAAAGAGCAACCTTTACTCCAAAAACATAAACCCCATACGAAAATCATACAAGACCAACATTTAAAGGATAAAAAACAGTTCCTTTTCCAGGAAAACCTCATAAAAGACTCACCTTTAACAACTTTTGGTGGAAAATGGAAAAAAAGCAACCACGAAAAACGAGAACAAGGAGACTAACCGAGTGGAAGACGAGTGCAGAGAGAGCACAAACAGAGTGATAGAATGAGAGAGTGAGAGAGTCAAAGAGATAGCGAGAGAGTGATAGAGTGAGACGGTGAGAGAGAGCAAGAGAGTGATAGAGTGAGACGGTGAGAGAGCGAGAGAGTGAGAATGGACAAGGCAAGGCGCAGGAATGACTTTTGGGCTTCAGATTACACGCTACCAAAAATACCCCTACCACGTAAGATGCATTGACAAAACTACCCCAGTGTCAAGTGGGGGTAAAAATTCAACTGTGTCAAAGTCTCATTATTCCTGAAAAAAATATACAAAGATGAAACGAAGATTCTTTATCGAGGACTGAACAAAATATTACAATAAGCTTATAAAAAATTGTTGGAAATATTTTAGATAAGAAAAATTAAGTAAAAGTTATTTTTATAATACAAAATTTATTTCTTATTAGATAACATTGAAATGTGTAATCATTTTCTCTCAATGTTTACAACTAAAAAACACTTTTTAAGAAAGCCATCATTTTAGTTTGTTATTTAGCAAATCTCATAAATTTTGCAGTGTATGATAGTTCGGTTTTATTTATGTTGCAAGTATATACTTTGATCCTACACATCAGAAGGAGAGATATTTAAAAAAAATATTTAAATGATTCTGAATCATGAATCAGACATAATTTTAGCTAAGAATGGGTATGAATTGTTGGTATTTTATTAGTACAATTTTTTTCATTTAAAATTTTGTCATGAACACTTTCATCACTGATATTCCTAGTTTAAAGAACATGTGGTTTAATTCTATCAAATTAATTTTAGAAGTTAAAGTAAAGTAGTCAAATTCGTTTCTTGGTCATTGGTCTTGAACTACAGATCTCAACTTATGTAGCATTTACTTCAATAACATTTTATGTGACAATTTTATTGTTAATTGCAATAATAACTTGTGGACAATGAAAGATTTAAGGAAGGAAACAATTGTGGAGCAAGGCACTGGAGAAGGAGACAATATAATAAAAGTTCTCATGGAGATGGAGAAAAAGGGATCAGAAGCGACACCAGAATTAATGTGGTCAATATAAGCTATGAAGCTCCTTGATGATATGAAACTGTCGGGGAAGGTGAAATTGAGGGATGTGAGGAAACATACTATGTACAAAAATAAACAAAAGAACTAAAAGAAAACAAATAAATATGGTCTAAATGTGAAAAAAGATAAATTTTTACAAATATAACTTATAAACTATTATAGGATTTACTTTTTAAATAATGAATGTTTAATTAATAGTTTTGTGGTGTAGCATTTAGAAAAAAAAAAAACAGTTCACATTAAAAAGGTGTAGTCTAGAATGATAAAAATGTGGTCTTTTTCAATATAAAAATAAAAAGGTAATAATGTAACTTCTAAATTTATAAAATATGGACCATAAAATGTGGATAGTTTAAACTAAACCATAATTTTTTAATATGACTTATAATCATAAATAACCAATAAATAAAAATGTGTCCTAAAGTTATCTTAATTTTATAATTAAAATATTTAAAACACTATTTTGATACTATTAAAGGTTTGTTTCCTATCATTGGTACAATTCGTGTGACTCTCATACAAATGAAAAGTTAAAGGCTTGTTTTCTCTTGTAGTATAACTTCCGTGACCTTAAATATAAAGTTAAATGTGGGTTCTCTATCCTATATATACTTTCTATCTCTTAAAAATATCTCTTGTATCCCTCATTCACTAACATTTTTAGCCCATCCTAACTCACTCTCCGACTATTATCTTTGTTTCCTCATCGTCATCTGTCTCTCCTTCGAAGCTATACGAAAGAGGCCCAGACATATAAATGTGGCCTAAAAGTGAAAAAGGCAACACTTTTTCAAACGGGACTTATGAATCACTATAGACCACCCTTTTGGAGTCATGGATCTTTAAATCAAAGTTTTTTAACAAGACTTTTAAAAAAAGAATCAACTACATTAAAAAAGTGTGGCCTAAAATAATAAAAATGACACTTTTAAATTCAAAAATAAAAAGATAACATTTTTAGAAATGTAACTTCTAAATAATATATATATATATATATATATATATATATATATATAAAATATATAATTCAAACCACAAATTTTCAATGTTACCTATAATTTATCAATATTATTATTAATATTGTTAAATTATTGTTATTAATACTATTAATAATAATAATAAGAAGAAGAAGAAGAATCATAGTATGATTACAAAGTTTTTCTAGAGTAGTGATTATAGGTTCTATGCATATTCATCTATCTGAGTTCGATTCTCTCCTGTAGCAGCTTGTTAATAATAATAAGAATAATAAGTTTATGGTACTTGGTATATATATTCATTGTTGCAATAATGGAATCTTTTGAAATAGAAAATTAAAGATATGTTTAATAATAAGAAAAGATAAAATTTACGTATTCTCTTTTAAAATTTAATTACTTATTTATGATATTATTTCTAATATAATATATTGGTATTCAACGTAATTGGAGAGTTATTTAGAAAATCATTTATGAAAGGTGGGATAATAAACTTAATATGCCTTTGAATGTAATTACATATTACCTCAACCCCTACTTTTAGACATAATGATTTCGAGGTGAAAGATGAGTTGCATATATCATGAGAAGATTGATTAAGGATGTTGCAAAAAGAAAAAAAATAATTTGCAACTTGTTGATTTTCATTATGCTATAAGACTTTTTTTTTTCTATGAAAAATATAAAAGAATTACAAGAAGTTTCTTTAAAGAAATGGTTACTAGAGAATGGTCAGAGACGATTGGGGGATGGAAGTCTAGAGATGAAGATGTTTGTTATCTGAGCTTTGAGTTTAACTTGTAGTTCAATTAGAGTTCATGATAATTTAATTTTATCAAGTTATTTAGAATTTTTATATTCTTTATTTGACTTATGTATTTACTAAAATTTCATGTTTAACTATAGGTTCATACAAAGAGAGGAATCATTACATCAGAGAAATGATGAATAATTTGGTTTAAGTGATTTATAAGTTGAGGTTGAAAAATAAACAAATAAGAAAAATTATTGCTCTCTTATTTGATGATATTGAATCTAATGATGAATAGATAACTAAAGAGGGACATAATGTTGTTGCGGTTAAGGAAGGTCAAACTGAATGATATTAGAAATGTTGACTTAATTGAAGCAATAAGAGATCTAACTTTAGATGCACTTGATCTTGAAAATATAGCTTTTGATGCACGATGTTCATTTGAGGATGAATTTGATGATGATGAACGTTGCGATGAAGATAAAAATGGACATGATTTCATTAAAGGATTGGACATAAAAACTTAACATTTGTCCTTTCTAGTTATTTAATTATTATCACTTTAACAATTTATGTTTCATAATTGTATGAGTTATTCATTTGGTGTTGTTTGAATGTAAATTGTAGTTAGACACTCTAAATATAATTGTTTTAGTATTGTCAAATGATTGTTTTACTATTTTTCTTGTTTAGAGAATTGAATTATTTAATTTTGTTATGTGGGTATTATTTTTACAATATGAAGTAAACTCATACAAATATATGAGTCATGTTTAGTGATCTTCTATAAGGTTCCTTAAATTTGGCGAAAGACATACAAACCTTTAATAAAGCATAGCTAATAAAATGAGTTTGGAATATGTTTCATTAGAAGGTATTTATGGGGTTTGGTGTTAGAAGTGAAGTATGAAGGATGGAAAGAAATTTAAAGAAGGATGAACACAAACAAGTGAACATCTCTATGGTGGAGAGACTTAAAGAAAATTTGTAGGAAGGATAATAATTCTAAATGGTTGTTGAATATGATTAGTTGGAAGGTTGGGAATGAGAGAAATATCAACTTTGAGTTGAATTAGTGGAAAGGAAGGGAGTGTTTGACTATACTTATTTGATGTTATTCCTTACTTTTAGGCTTGAGTCGAATCGACTCTATTTAGGCCTAAGTTGGACGTGAGCCCAGGTCAACTCTAACTTGAGTTAACCTCGGATTAGGCCAACTTGACTTGACTTAGGTCTTAGTCGGACTTGAACCCGAGGCAAATCTAACTCGTTTTGACTTGGTCCCGAGTTGACTCAGCTCGACTTGGGTTCGGACCAAATCAAGTTGACTTGAGTCCAAATTAGACTTGAGTTTGGTTTAACTCTGACTCGACTCATCCTGGGCTTGGGCCAACTCGGCTTGACCTAGGCCTAGGTTAACTCTACTCAACCTAGGTCTTGGCCAAATTGACTCGTCTTGCTCTCGCAACCCGATTCGAACTCGATATAGATTCGGGTCGACTCAGCTTGATATAGGCCTGACTAACTTGGCTCAATCTGGGAAACTTGAACTAACTTGACTCAACCTAGGCTCAGGTCAACTCAGCTCGACCTAAAACCGGACCAACAAAGGTGAATCTAGGCCCAAGCTGACTCGACTCGACTTACGCCTAAGCCTACTTAGCTCGATGTAGGCCTGGGCCCACTTGGCTTGACCTAGGTTAAGTCGACTCTGCTCGACCTGGGCTTGGGTTGACTTTGCTTTACTTGGGCCTAGGTAGACTCAACTTAACTTAGGCCTAGGCCCTCTCAACTATACCTAGGCCCAACTGACTTGACTTGACCTAGGCCCAACCGACTTAACTGGACTAGGACACGGTCGTCTCAACTCAACTTGGATCTAAGTTGGACTTGAGCCAAGTTAACTCCAACTAGACTCAATCTGGGCTTGATCAACTCAGCCCAACATAGGCCCCAACTCACGTAGCTCAACTTGGATCGAGGCTATTACAGCTCAATCTAGGCCAAACTGACTCAATTTGACTTGTGCCTAAGCCTACACAAATCAAAGTGGGCTTGGGCCCACTGAGCTCAACATGGGCCTAGGCACACTTAGGTCGATGTGCACCGAGCTGACTCTGCTCGACTTAGACCTGAGTCGACTCGACTCGAATTGGACACAAGCCCAATTGACTTAATCTAAGCCCGAGCTCTCTTGGCTCAAGTTGGACCCCATCTACTTGACTTGACCTAGACCCAAGTCAACTCAAGTTGATTGTGTCTCGGGTTGACTTGACTCAACCTGAGTCTGAGCGAGACTTGAGCCTAAGCTGACTTTGATTGGACTCGACTTGGGCTTGGATCGACTCAACTCAATGTGGGTCAAAGCTAATCGACTCGACTCGACCTTGGTCTAGGATGAATCGAGCCAACCTTCTCCCGAGTCGACTCAACTTGATTTGTGCCCAAGTCAACTTGACTCGACTTTAGCCAACCAAATACTATCTTATTTGGTCTGACTCGACCTACTATTTCATGACTTGAAATAATTGAGATATACATTGATTTTGAATTTTGAAAATGTAAAAAATTGTGGATTGAATTTCACAATTTATATTTTTCTCCTTTTAGTTTTTTTATGGCTTATGCATGGTTGTGACCATATTTATTTTATTCGTGGAAATTATTAAATGTGTTAGAGGGTAACATTTCCTTACTTTTATATTTTATTGACAAAATTTTAAAAAATCTACTTGGAATGAGAGGTGGAGTTGGTACAACAACTAATATACTCGTCGAAAGCAAACATATCTCATAAAGTGATGGAAGAATAGTTTTATTATCGTAAGTCAACTCTTGGATATGGAGCTGGGAATGCAGAACTCAAATGGGAAAGAACTAGTTGTGGAATTAAAATCTTTTGAATATAATGAGGATGGGTAAGGTGATGAATGAATATGTTGACAAGTTCAACATAATCGGTGGGATACCAACTTATTATTATAGTTTTACCATGGTTACACTTTCATATTTTAAATCTGATGGTTAAGAGTTAATTTTATCTTAGGAATGATTTGTTTGAGATTGGCATATCTAAAATTTTGTGAATGTTTTTGTATGATATGGTAGATTTGAAAGGAAGATAAGAACAGATAGGGAAAAGAAGATAAAAGAAAAAAAAAAAGATAAATTATGAAAATAATATCAACCATCATATTAGAAAACAGTAAATCGAACCTTGATAAAATTACTTCCTATTATGTCTCACCCTAGCCATGGCCTTCAACATAACCTCTATTTTGTTTTTCCCAACTATATAATATGAGTGGCATATATAACTCAGGTCTATAGTATACTCTATCAAATTAAATCTAATTAGTTACATACTCACAAATGTCATAGATTAACAAATATTTTTTTGAATAAATAATAACTAAATTAATAACTAATAATATATAATAATAAACTAATTAGGTACCGGATATGATTTTGACAAGTGTTCAGAAGTATCATCACATGATGTCTAAGATTAAGAATTGATAGTTTTAGATTTAATTAGCTTTAATTGGTTTAAAATATATCATTTATATTATTATTATTATTATTATTATTATTATTATTATTATTATTTTGGTTATCAAAAGTTTTTGACCTAGTAATTGTGCAGTAATATTTTGTTATTTATGAAAATATTTTCTAAATTAGATCTTGGTCAATTGTCTTATTATAATAATTTGGTTCGTTTTTCTTTCTTATTATTAACGGTTTCGATTATTTCTTCTCCAACATGAGTGTGTGCTCATGCTACTATGTGGCACTGTTCGATCATTCCTTCCCTTTGGACCTTTTTAAACGATTACCTTGATAGTCTCCCTTTGCAAGGGTACTGTCTGTCAATGAGGTTAGGGTTTTATATCTTATTTCTTTTTGTTGAAATTGAATTCATGGTTGATTTTTAGAATTTGAAACATAGACAATGTATAAATGTCTGCATGAAAAATGTAAATGGATTGATATTCAGATTTTTGAAAAAAAAAATATTCAGAAATTAAGTAGATTTTTTTCAATTATTTAAAAATTTTAAGAATCTTTAAAATTATAGGAACTAAATTATTTTAGTTCCTAAGGAGTACACATGTTTTAATTTTTTTTTTTAAATTGTAGAACTAAATTATTTCAGTCTCTAAAGAGTAAATGTTTTCAAATTTTTAAAATTGTAGAACTAAACTATTTTAGTTCTTATCATTTTAAATGTTTAAAATTGTAGGAATTAAATTATAAAAAAATAAGGATTAAATTATGGGCGGCATTATATATTTTTTCCTGATACTAAATTATATGAACTAACTATTAAGAAATGATATTGTATATTATGGATTAAATTCATTAAAAAAGCTTTAGTCCCTAACACTTAATTATCTTGACTAAATTATAGACTAAACAAATTTAGATTATATGATAATTATTCTTTTAGGTGAATTTCCGAAATGAAAGAGATGTTTTCTTCTTCTTTTTTTCTTCTCTAAATTTGAATTAAGAGTTTTTCATCTTTTTTTAAGATGTGAAGTTCATGGTTCAATTTTTTCATTGTCATATAACCAATATTTCTTTCATGTTTTAAAACTTCAATTTGTTTAGACAAAGATTTTATCTTTAAATTTTTTATATCCTTGAAAGACAATAGAACACTTAGAAAGGGAGCTAATATGTTTTAACAATAGAATAAATGTTAGAAAAATGTACTTCATCTTTACATTTGTTTAATAAGAGTTTAAATCATATACATATCATAATATAAAGGTTAATAGTTCTTGCTCCTCAAATCATGAGGACCTTCTTTATGTCTTTCTTAGATTGAGAAGTGTTTGTGTTTTTCCTAACATTTGTCGCCTTATGGGCATTCTCACCCTAAGTACTTTGTTTTCTTATACTTATAGCAGATTATTTAAGTTTTATTGTCCTTTTTTTTTCTCGAGAGAGATGTAATTTTTTTCCTCTAAAACCCCATTTCCTTCTCAACATTTGATGGATTTTGTAGTTGTAGATGACTCTAGAAAGAGTGTTGAATGGAGTCTAAACTTAAATCGCACAATATAGACAATTCAAAAATATAAATGCAATATAAGGCAAAAAGAGAGTAGATAAAATTTATATTAGTTCACCCTACAAATAGGACTACCTCCAGATTCTTTAAGCAAACTGCTTAAGAGCTTTCACTGAAACGAGTTTTAACACCTCTCTATGAAAGAAGTATTATCCACCTCTCCAAGTGCCGAGCTTTAATAGCTCTCCAGTGACAAGTTTTAACACCTCTCCGGAAAACAAGTATTTAAAACCTCTTTAGGTATCTCAGTCTCGTCTCCCCCTAAAATCAAGACCTCTCAAAATAAGATATGAAACACTCTTAAAAGAGAAAACAAAGTTCACAAGATATCCTTCACAACATAAATAATTTACAATGTTTCGCTCCAAAATCTAATAAAACAATGAAACTCAAAAATTGAAAACTAAACTCTATCATATTTACACAAAACTCTTACTCGATTTTTGTTTTTTACTTTGTGTTATTCTCCTTCATCTTCAGGTCTTTATATAGTTTTCGAATGATGATCATTTGGCTCTTTTATGAATAGAATTTTCTGCGCTGCTAAATATTTTATCTTTACATGCATTTAATGAATTCTTCAATTCATTTAAAAACTTCCCATAAGTGTAGCACTTTGAACGTTAATAGTTATTGATGGTGGTCTTCACAAGTCTCCTTCTATTTTTTAATTTCTTCTTTCATAATCATTTGAACGTTGTTTACTTCATGATTTCTTCTCCTTATTTCTTCATCACTCATATAGGTGCATCACATTCAATTTGGAAATTTCTGCACCATTCTTCCATTGGGAACAATTTCATTTTATACAAAGCTTTTTGTCTTGGTATTTCCAACTTTAATTCATTTTTGAAAACCTTCCAAATTTTGTGTGATATGACATGTTGAATTAACTTTGATTTAAGTTTATTTCAATAAATTTATAAACCACATCTTTGAATTTAAAATTCAAAATGTAATCACTAAAATTAGAAATACTCCCTATGATGACAAATCGTCTATCATAATTAATTGTTTCGTCTTACGCGCTTAAGATTGTTTTGTCTGACATTCGTATTGATTCGTCCGTCTGACGCTCTTTGTGGAATTTTCATCTTCTAACACTTTTGTCTAGTTGTGATCATATGTTGTCTTTCATCTATCGTCTAACTAGTGTATCAACATTTTTCCTTGCATGATTATATCATCTGATCCATTCAGTCTTGCATGATCGTCCATGTAATGTATCATTCATCCTGTAAGAATACTCAAGAGAGGAAACTAATATTATTGAAAAATTGGTGACATTGGATGATGATGTGATCATTAAAAATGTATTTCTAATGGATAGTTTGAAGCACAGTCTACTCAGTATAAGCCAACTGTGCGACAAAGGGCCAAAACGGGTAAACAATGTATACATGCTCAATGTTTCTTGCATTATATCTAGTATGAACTGCTTGTTGTCTATAAATGATGAGACTTGGTTGTGGCATAGGCGGTTAGCTCATATTTTGGACCTCTGCCAAATAAAAGTAGATATAATGAGGGATAACCTTACAACCTCTTCCAATTAACATCCTCACCTAGTCAATTTTCTTTAGCAAATTCAACTTGGCATGTAACTAATTAGATTAGGTATTTGAAGTTTGGACAAGATCATTGTGACAAAGATTGTCATCTTAAAGGATCCTTGTGTTTCAAGTGTGAAAAGCTTCGTCATGTATTCTCTAAGTATGGATAACAAAAACCACATTCAATCCTTCTGCACCTAAGGCAAGAGTTATTACAAGAGGGAGAGTCTACACCATGACTGAGGTTGAAACCTCTAAGAACCATGACTTGGGTTGAAACCGATCAAAACCATGATCCTACTTAAGGTGTATGTTTCATTAAAAGTAGTCTATCTAGGTTATCCTTTGTTAATTTAAAATAGAAAATTTGTTATAGATTTAATTTGGGTAACTTTGTCACTATTGGATGTAATAGAAAGTATGAAGAACCACTTATGCTCCTCGGGTCCCCTAATTTAAAAATTACTTTTTGTTCTTATTTGCATTGTCATTTCTATTTTGGGGAAATATAAATATTTTATAAAACCACACTCGTTTTACTCATTTGATTAAAGATATTGTCTTATGACAAGCGTTACGGGGGTGCTAATACCTTTTTCACGCGTAACCAACTTCTGAATCGGACTTTATTCCGCATGTCATTCCTTTCCTGGTTTTTCCATAGTTTTCCTTAATAAACTATGATGACGACTCCATCATCACATTTTCATTTTCATTTTTACTCTTTTATATCGTCGTCCCATTGTGATCCAGTCGCGGTAGGGTGCTGCATGGGTTTGCGAGGTTCTTGCAATGCACAAGAAGCAATCTTGATTATATAGGGTTTACAATTAGGTGTGATTAGTGAATTTTCTTTGCTTGTTGGCAAGGAGGACTGCATGTAACTCTTGAGGAAGCGTGAACCAATATAAATTATGTGTGTTTGATCTCTCTCTCTCAACCTTGAATCGCATTTCATTCTGCTGCATTATTTGTTCATCTGCGTAAAAATAAATCAATTACTTTCATAATCAACCAATTGAACTTTTCGTACTACACACTGTTATTATGTTTTTAAGATGGTTTAAACTAAGTTTGATCAAGTTATTGCACATACTATTTTCACTCCATAATCATCTTTAATTCAACTGATTTCTTTTGTATCTTGCACTGTATATATTGGTATCAATTGAATGTGACTAAATCGTTTAAATCACTAGCTTATTTTAAAAATTTCAATGGATTAACTTTGTATCTAAATCAATTGCTTTTCTTCTAGTGAAAATTTCAAAATTTCATATTCACTGGTCTGTTTGTCAAACTGATTGTTTAATGCTTGCAATTTGTATTGAAAATTCTGGGAGTTATTTCAATTGATTTGTTGGTAATTCAATTCATTAATTTTTCTTGATAAGTTTTGCTATGTGAAATTTAAATCGACTCTTTTTAAACTTCAATTGATTGTTTCTCTATGTACACTAACAAACTACAGTTAATCAAAATTTTTCAAAGACTTTTATTTTGTTTTAAAACAATATTTAAAAAAAAATCAATAGTTCAATTCAACCTCTCTTAAACTAGATATAATATTTTTTTATCAATGAAAAATTTAACCTCCACATCCTTTCTCAATATAAAATTACTTTTATATAATTTAAAACAACTAGATGTAATATTTTTTTATCAGTAATATCTTTTTTAGGATGGCACGTGTGATCACATGTTAACAATATCACCTACACTACTTTCACTTAAATGCCACATCCTCATTTAATGACTTAACTAGTAATAAAGATAAGAAGAAATTTGAAAAATAAGTAATATTGTATAAAATAGGCTAAAAATTTAATTTTTCTAATACAAAAATATATCATTATATAAAATCATATTTTTTCTATATAGATTAATGTTAAAAGTGGTTAAATTTATCCATTTTTCATTACTTTTTTTAAAAAATGATAGAATTTACATTTATCGTGGTTAATGTTGACTTATATAAAAATTAAGAAGATACTTTATAAAATTCAAGATATAATTGGATCAACATTAATATATTATTTAGTATTTCATTATTTACTACTTGGTATTTTTAGTGTTTCTCGATGTGATTTCTTAAGCTTTTAGAAATAGATATAAAATATTTGATAGAAACTAAGATCAAAATTCATAGAAATTAGCTTAAATAGAAATATACCTAAAATCGACATGATTCCATAAGTCTCCATAAGGGAATTTGTGTAATCATTAATTTGATTTTGCAATAAAATTTGAATATAATAAAGAAAAAGGAAAGTAATTGTAAAAAATGGATCATAGAAAAAGATATTTTTTATTCATTGAGATTTATTAGCTACATACAATTATAACAATTGTTTTCTCCTAATAACATTGTCTCTGGATCTTCTTACAACTAATTATTCTTCTTGCACCCTTGCATGCATGAATCCATTGCACTGGCCACAAATTCATAATTACCTACATGTAAAGTTAATTATCAAAAACATGTTAAAAAGATATAATTAACTGAATAAAAAATTTTAAGTACAAGAATCATAAAATAAATGATACAAAAAGTAAAAAGTATAAGTACCAAAATTGGCATCAATGAAGTTAATTGAGTCACACCCAATGAGACAATCATTTGCAACATCAAGAGGCTTTTTACGGCACCCTGCCAAACAAGGAGCAAGACACAATGGATACTTAATTACAGATTTTAACTTTGGTAAGCATTTGGCAGCACACATGACACCACATTTGAATCCACTACCAAACCCATCTTCAGAAGACCTAGAATTATCATAAGCTTGAGACAATATTGGCATAATTATGGTCATAATCATAATTCCAAAAGTTTTCATTACTTTCATTATCATAACGATTTTCGAAAGACTATCTCACTGTCTTTTGATAGATTTCAAATTTTGGTTGTGATGTTTATATTAATATAAGCAACAATTTATAGGCATATCACTTACTTGCAAAAATAAGTTCACACGGTAAATATTTAATACTTTATTATATTTAATGCATAAAATTATTAATTTAATAGTTTTACTTACTAATTAATATTGATGATTGTAATCTTTTCCTAAGAAAATATTTCTTTGACAATATTAAGTCTCACTAAATAACTTATTATATTAATCCATTTATAGAATTTTTAATATTTATTTCCTTGTTTAATAAAATATAATAATATAAATGTTGATTCTTGTATCACATATGTTTTGTCTCAATTTGATCAAATTTTAGACTTAGATATGATATTTTACCTTAACAAGAAAACATTAATGTTCTTTTAAATTTGAAATTTCACACTTAATAACTTAAAATAGATCAAAATAAAGTCAAATATAAATGTAAAAAAATAAATTTAAAATAAAAAACATAAGCTATTAAAAAAGTAATAATTAAATAATATTGCGAAGATATTTAAATTATGTAATACATTATTTGCTTTATATATATATATATATATATATATATATATATATATATATATATATATATTATAATATGAAATTTATTATAATAACATAAGTATATTTAGTTATTCAATTTAGTGGTTTTAAGATATTTGTTATAGATTACATTTTAATTCTAGAATTTTAATTCATTTATATGTTGTATTAATTATGCTAATCGATTATTTAAACACAGCTTAACTTTATAATATAAATATTAAACAATGCTAAAAATGGAATGTTAAATCATTCCATTATATATGTTTATGGTAAACATAAAATTTATAATATCATTCTTTATAAAATTTAAATTACATAAGTAGTTATAAATAAGTTCTTTATATATATATTCATTTCATAGAAATAGAAATATTGTCATAAATTATTATTTTATTTTATTTTATTTTTCCAAAAGAAAACATATATTCAACGACTTAGTTTATAAAATAATAATTAATAATAAACATTGTTATTGATGCTAAATTTATACTATCATCTTTATTTTATATGTTATCTATTTCTAATTTATTCGTAAAATTAATTTAATATTAATTGCATAAAAAAATTAATATTTATAATTTTATTCATATTATTAAATTAATATAAATGTATTATAACTTATTAGGCATAATAAATTTTAGTCAAGATAAAACTCTTTTAGTCTTATTCAATCAACCATATTAAAACTCATTTACTCCTACCTGTCACTATAAAATTAATTCAATATTTCTAATATGAAATAAAATGAATTATATTAATGAAGTTATAAAATATTATGTGTATATTGTTTTGGTATAATATTATTTGTCATAATATTTCTTCTCACTTTTCCATTATATTCTTTGTGAAAAGAATAAAATTACATTTGAAAATATCAATTGAAATAGATCGAGGGGTCAAATTATCTCAATCCATTCTCCTCATTTTTTACTATAGTGTCTCTAGGAAATAGTTGGACACAAATATCTTTGATAATTCAGTTACTTCTTCTTGAGAAAAAGAAATGTCAACCCTAACATTCACTTAAGATATTGAGACCCCAATTACTCTAGAGTGACCCATCTTGGTCACTTTTTACATGTCTCCAATACTTTACATTAACATCCTAAATAATGTGTTTCTTTAGACAATGTATAATAAAGTAGTAGTGTTAAGAAAGGAAGCATTTGTAGATACATAAAACTCCTTTTTTCTCTATAAATATGCATGTAAAATAGAACAGGAAAGTATAATGTGTAAATTGTGATATATACATACATATATACTTACATATTTATCTTAAATATATACATATATATATATATATATATATATATATACACAAATATTTATCTTATGTCTTTATTTTGTCATGTTTTAGTAGAAAATAATTAGCTCTCAAAATATAAATATATTAATAATTTGGTTTTTAATGATTAAAAAAGAAAAAATGATGTTATATTAGATGACATCATAACGATTTTCATATAAGACCTATGAAATGCATTAATCATAAGATTTTTATGAACACTAACTTGTATAATTCCATTTGGCAAATAATGGTAGGAACAATGATTTGACCAAAACAATATAAACTATTAAAGACATGACCACTACATTATTAATCAATTGAACGCCTGAAGGAACTACTAAGTCACAAAGTTTAGTTGAATTTAGAAGAAACAAACCTCCACAATTCTCCTAAGGTTATAACCTAAAAATTGATAAATTATGGATTAATGAGATGGAGAAAATATTTTGAGTTATGAATTATTTTGAAAACCAAAAGGTAAATTATGTTTTTATATTGACAGGAGAAGTTGAATATTGGAGGGATAGTATTAGCAGATTACTAGAAAGAGGGAGAATAGTCATTACCTAGAAAATGATTTTAACAAAATTTTTTGAAAAATATTTTTCCAATGATGTGATGTGATGAGAGAAAAAAAGATAAAGTTAATGCAATTAAGACGAGGGAGTATGTCACTAGGAGAATACACCTCTTACTTTAAAAAATAAGGAAGTATTCTACTTTTTCTTTTTCACATAGATGAGAGAATGAAGTGCATGAACTTTAAAAATGGACTCAGGCGTGAATTGATCAAAGCAATAAGAATTACAAACTTCTAACTTTCCAACGCAAATTCACAAGTGTTTATTTTTGGAAGATTTTGGAAATAGTTAAAATAATAAATTAAAATATTTTGGACCTCTGCCAAATAAAAGTAGATTTAACAAGAGATAACTGTACAACCTCTCACGTAGTCAATGATACGAAGTTCATCTTCAATAAATAATTGCAACGCTGCTTTTAAAAACTTGAAGCAGTGTTTGACTACTGACCCTATCACCCAGCCCCCGAATTGGACACTTCCATAACATCTTGATTTCCATCGCTTTCTATTTTTGAATTATTCAAAAATTTATATTATCCAAAGGAAATTTGAAAATTTTGTACACAATTTTAGAACATCATTTTTAAACCATAACTTCAAATATTACCGAATACTCCTAGTGCCATCAAACATAGAATCCCCTTTTTAGTCCAAAATATAATCACAAAAAATTTAAAAAAATTTATTTCACTCACAAAATATTTAAGATTTTTTCTACAAATATCTTAATTTCAACATAAATTACAAAAGTACTCGTGACAATTTTGGTAGAAATTAATTGTCAATAAAATATTTTTTAGAAATTAATTGGCAACTAAATAGAAATCATTATTATACAATCTTTAAGATAATCATCATAACAAAATTAACAAGCTTACCATACATATTTATTTGTGATTACATTAAAGTGGAAAAACTTTTTGACACTGTCATTACATATATTATTTACTCTTAATTGATATAGGAAAGAAAGTTAGACTTCGACTGTAGGAACTTAACATGAGCTCTTTCAAGCCATACAGTTTGAAAGCAACTTTCTTGTATGTATTGTCTCATAGAACTCTCATTATCAAACTTAACACTTCCCCTTGTATGAAAAAGGGAAATAAACAACTTCTCCCTTAATTTGTTCATTATATAATTGCTAGCTTAGTTTTGAATTATCAATTTGTTGTAGCTGAAACACATAAATTCGGTGGTTCTTTGTTGTGTGGAAGCAAACAAAACGCATATAAAACAGAAAAATGAAGTTTATGTGTTCACAAATCTGCAGTTCTTCCTAATTTCCCCAGTGGTGAAGCTTTCTGAGTTTGTTATATTTCCCATTTTCACCATTGACTCTGAGAACTGTTGGAAGAAAGCCAGAGGATCTCCTGCATACTTCTTCACAAGCTCTCTAGTTTGAATACCAAACAAACTTGAGTACATTTCTTGGTCTGAGTTGAGAAGTCCCTCCCCATTTAGCAGTAACTGGTAGAAAGAATTGTCAAAGAGATTAGGTGTCATATAGTCCATTGCTGTTATGTTGCTGTCTCCTCCCCCAACAGGTGGACAAACAGATCTCAGGTTGCTGAGGTGACTCTCAGAAATTGGATTTTTAAATGATGTTGATTCAAAGTCTCCATAAATTCTTGACCGGAAATTCTTACACTGTGCCATGCCAATGGTGTGAGCTCCTGCAGGATTTGTGATCAGAAAATGTGGTATGAAGAAAGTGCCAAATACATCTTGGAATCTTTTGACAAGTAGGAAAGATGAGGTGGTAGATCACAATTATAGTGATCATATTAAGATTATTAATTTTATGTAATTTTGTTGTAAGGTTTGTTCACTCACTTTCCTTTTAGCTACGAAACATTTTATCTAACATTAGTTTATTCTACTGTATCTATCACACAAGTGGCCTCACTTGTTAAAGATGAGTTATGGTCTATTAGTCATGAAACTCACATCTCCAAGTGCATGTTAATTCTTCACTAAATGATGATAGAAACTTTAAAAAACTTATGGAAACTAAAATCAATAAATAACTTTTTAAAGGATTAAAAAAGAAATTTGTTATATTTTAAAGAAATAAAAAAATGAAATATTCAAAATTTTATTCCATTACCAGGAAATTTAGCATACCTGCAAGGGCTACCATATCCGTCACAGATAGACCTTGGTAAAGAAACTTGGCAATGATAGACAGAAGGCTCTCATCTGGAGTGGGAAGATTGGTGTTGGCAAGATCAAAATTTGCAGTGACAGAATCCTTCCTTCCCACAGGAACATCCCAGTATGGTCCCCCTACCTACAAGATCAGAGGAAAGAGGCATGTGCATAATTCTACTAACTTCTATGCAGAAAATTAAAGATTGCAAGAACTATTTGATAAAATCTAGAAGCAAGCAGTTTTCTTTTACCAGAATCACAGCATCTCTGGCTGCAATTGTGAGAATATCAGCGCAAGAAACAACGCCAGGGCACTCTGATTCAACCATGTTTTTTATTTGATCAACGATTCCAAAGCCTTTCAAAGACCTGATGTTGTTAGCTGCCTTTTTCTCACCTCTAAGTGTGACTGTATCATCAAGCAAAATTGATCCATCGCAGCCCTGAGCCCATGAAGATTATCACATCTAGTTATTGTGTATATATTTCTTCTCATAGGATTCATATTGGTTTTATATTATATGATAGGACAAAACTTACACACTTCTACAGATCTTGTTTTTGATGTCCTTCAAAGTTTTTCATTAATACTATGCCAAACAAAAGTTTGCATCGTGCATATTACTAAAGTAAAATTTTAACTCTAATTGGAGAGCAACACATACAATAGTTATTGAAGTATATAAGTTGTCTTTTGATTTCCTCAAAATGAAACTATACAAGTACCATAATTGCTTACAATTGATACACATATGGTTACTGTTAGTGGATGGTTGTTCACTTTTTACATTATTATAAACAAGACTCTATTTAAATAGAACTAGGTGAGTGATACGATGAATTTGGCAGCCAGTATACAAGTTAATGAAACAATTATGTAACTCTGACTAGTTTTAAATTTTTTTCATAACATGAAAACCTAGCAGAACTACATAGTGAAGTCACAAACCTGAACAAAGCAGTCATGGAAGTGTAGCCGGACTATCATTGCTGCATTGCGGGGTTCAGAAAGAACTGCACATTCCATTTCCTTCCTAACAATATCAAACACAGTGGGGCACGTTGATGCATAGTAATCCAGTGTTAGAGGAGGGTCACTTGCATACAATCTGGTGGCACCAAGAAAGCCTAAGATAAGAACAACATGCAGAAGGGATTTTGAAGTAAACCAAGGATCCATTGTTACTGCTTTAACTTTGAAGAACAGAAGGGTGGGAGAGATAGGTGGGAATCAGTAGTATATATAAGCTGTTTGAAGTAGAGTGTTGCACTTTGTTCCTTCATTGGCTACTTGAGTGTTTAGAAAATATGTTTCTTAGAGTCAAGAGAAGATGCAACTAATATGATTAAGTTGGTGGGTGTTCTTAAACTAAAAGTAATATTCCCCGTTGAGAAGTCACCAAACGAAACTAATAACAGCTAATCTTACTTTATCTTCGCAGTTTTTATTTAGTGTCTATTTGCACGTTTGGCTCTCTCGTTGTTTCTTCCAAGAATAAGATTGCATGTAGACTCTGTCAAATTCCTTGTTTTACAAAAGAATGAAAAACATATTACAAGTTTAGTCGTGAAGTGCTCGATTAAAGGTATCTTTAGCTATAAGAATAGATAGCCAATATCACCAAAATTATCGTCCGTATTGACTTTCTCTAATTTGACAATTACTCTTTTCTCGTTTTCCGTTCTCAAACCCAACAAAATGAATGTGAATAATTCGTAATCAAGCAACTTCGAGATTGTAGCTTCAGGGTGCGTGTCGATTATTTTACTTTTCCTGAATGCTTGTTACAAATTTAATATATGAAATTCTAGATGTACTTTCAATTCAGATCCTCTAGTCTCTAACTAGATCAACTTGTCTTGAAAAGACAATTTAGTCACTATTATCATACATGCAAGAAAATACAAAGAAATATGTCGAGTTCTTCGAGGAACATGCAGGAGAAAGTCAGGTTTGTGACTATTTCTACTGCTTATTTCGTTCATTTTCTAACTCCAGATATGAATTTACAATCCTTTTTTCAAGTATCAGTCACCACATATTGCAAATCCTTCCTAGAAATCTAAGCATTTTACATGATAACATATCCAGGAGATTTGAATACAAATAAATTATGAACTAACTCATATACGAATATAAGAAACCTAACTAAACCTAAAACTTTAAAACAATGATTTTATGAGTCTTTGTTTTGCTCATCTCTACTCAATATAAAACTCTCAACTACACACTTGAATTCTTTTCATCATTTTATCACGCATCCAATGCCCCCAAACAATAGATCATCAGGAATTACAATAAGAGTGAATAACTTGATTGTAGTTTGGGTTAAAGATCCCATATTGATTAAATACAAGTTAATATCTCGGTTCTCCATAGATACCATCATTCAGAAACAAACGTGAATTACTAACATCTACAGCTTGGGAAGCATGTTCTGAAGGAAAATTGAATGAAATTACACTAACTATGCCTCCTACGCTCCTACTACTTGAACTCAAGGTTTTAAATCTCAGCGGTCAAATTTCAGTCACAATTATAATGCAACCTGTTCTGAAAAATGAGTTATTGGCAAACCAGACAACACAGAAACACAAACCAAAAATCATTAAACCAGAAAACAATATAGATTGGTATAACGAAGATTACCAACAGATATACATGTTTCAGCCAATGTAAACTTCATCAACGGGAAAAAGCAATTGCAATTGTATTATTGTGATCAAGATCATGTTTTTCTTACAACAGAACCTCTCTACTTGGCCTTATGCTGCCTTTTCTTTTTCACTCTTCAGAAAACAATTCCAAGATATCAAACTTTTTCTTTGTTTCTGCTCACGCTCACGATCTCTCTGTTCACTTCTCTTATTTTCCACAGTAAGAGTTTCAGTGTTGTTGCATAAGGTGGTTGTGTATATATCTTGCATAATGGTGACACACACACATAAATACATAGACCTATACAATCCTCACTACATACACTCATGTAAGGCCAGTAACTAATCAACTAACCTAAAACTGATTGAGACACTTTACACAGACCACAGTCACAATTAGTTTGAGGCCATTACAGACCAATTGTGGTCTGCAATCACCGCTTAATCCAGTTAACACCCAGTGCAACCCCTATGTCACGATGTGATACATTTAACAAATTAAAACCTTGCTTAAAGACCAAGGATGAAAACAATTAGTTTTAAACCGCAACATACAACCATACAATTCAAGCAAGCACAAAGATCAATAGTATTTCCTTATTCAAGCAATTGACCACACAAGTTAAAAATAACACTCATCCAATGAGAAAGAGATTAATTAATCCTTGATAGTGGATTTTAATTACACGGAATCCACAGCACTTAGAGATCACATATTGCAGGGAATCAATTCGTAGCTAATGCATTTCAGACAGCCTCAACCATTTCAAAAATGCATAGACAAAGCTACAATCAGTCAATGAAAATAAACCAAAATACTGCAAATTTGCAATCCATGGTCATCCCGAAAGTAAATCAACATAGCCATGACATATCAGCCACAACCAAAACCCAAGTAACCAACTATCCTGATTGACAAATTACAAGAATAAACTCCTCTCATCAGTACACAGGATTAAATGTCAAATATGATGTTTCAGTGTAAAATCTTAAGACAGGATCAATTTACCAAGTTACCGACCATAACAACACAAGTTAACCAAAATAACGAGACACAAATGAATAAATCCTGGTGGATCAAAACATTCATATGATACAGCACAAATCAAATATACAACTCAGAATGCAAAACCCTATCCTTACTCCTCTCAAATTTCAAAACCTCTTCATCACTCAAACCAAAATCAAATCCCTGCAACACGCGGCGTTGAAGCAAACCCTTAATCAACGAGACCACAGAGGCGTCGAACTGAGGCCAGGAAACACACAAACTGGCTCTCAGGTTCATCACCTGGCACCGTGCAAGAATGGCAGCGCCCAGCCCGTCAACAACGCTTCCGGAAGGATAGTACTCCAAATCTCGCAAGAGCTTCTCTCCGGCGCTTCTCTTTCTCTCGGCTGCAGTGTCCAGCTTGAACGCCACGGGCTCATCGGAGGAGAGCTTGCCGCGGAAGTTGGGGGGCGAGAGGGAGTCGAGGACGAGGACGGAGTCGGGGCGGATGCGGGCGGCGAGGAGGACCTTGGCGACGGCGTGGGCGCGGGGAGCGGGGACGGAGAAGGGGAGGGAGGCGAGGAGGATGGAGGGGGAAAGGGGGAGGATGTGGGAGGCGTGGTCGGGGAGGGAGAGGGGGAGTTCGGGGAGGAGGAGGGAGGCCGCGGGGGAGGCGGTGGGGAGGCGGTGGAAGAGGGCGAGGGAGGAAGGCGAGAGGGCGATGATGAGGAGGGAAGGGGCGAGGGGTTGGGGTTGTTGGGTGCGGGGGAAGATGAGGAAGGGTGAAGGGAGGGGTGGTGATGGTGGTGTGAAGATGTTTAGGTCTTCTTCTAAGAACCTTGAAGGTGGTGCTGCTTCTGTTATCACGTCTTCCATTTTCCCCAACCTTTCTCTCACTTCTATGCTCCTCTTCTTCTCAGGGTTTGCTTTTTATTGTCTGAAGGTAACGAGCCTTCCATAAGTTTAGGTTATTAACTTATTCTTCAAGCTAAGACGGAATAGGACTTCATCATCTATGGATACATGAAACCTTCAAGCCATTTTATAAGTTCTGTAAAAAAATTTCACAACTAAAATATTTATTTGAAGTGATTATAGTTTGTAAACCAACACTTCAAACAATTTTGTGAAGGTGGTATTATTATAATTTTTTAAGTGATGGAACAACATAATAAAATAATGTAATAGAGAAGAAAAATAGGTCTATAAAAACTATTAGAAAAATGTTGAATTTTAATTCAAATTTTAAAACTTTTTAACAAAAGTAATAAATCTAACTTTTGTCTACAAAACATAATTTGCATAAGTCTTACAATAAAGAAAATTTTATATTAAGAAATATAATATATAATAGTTAGATCATATTGAATTAAGGTAGTTAAAATTAAAATTATGGAATAGTAAATAATGAAATCGTAATACCAATTATAAATTTTATTTTCTAAAAATAAAAAGATTATATATATATATATATATATATATATATATATATATATATATATATATATATATATATATATAACACATCCTACAAGTAAAAGAAACAAAAGAAAATACTTAGAGAGATATTATAAAAGAAATAAAAGAGATGCACATTAACACTGTGTTTGTATCCGTGGTTCGACTGTAATAAGAGATGGATTTGCAGGATGTGTATTGGTTTGTTTCTAATTATTTGTGGGAAATGCGAGCAAAGAAATGTAGGAGCAGGAGCGAAGAGAGTCTCTGCGAAAGGAAGAGATTTGAAAGGAAAGTCACGTCATATTTGTAAATTTACATTAGTATCTTCTTTCACTGCCTTCACCCTCGCGTAACGTCACTCACTCACTCATGTATTTGTTTTTATTATCTTTTCAGTGTGCTTTCACATGCAAAGAAACTGAGAGCGTGATAGCATCTGAAGCATCTCTTAAAAGCTACCTTGCAGAGATTCTCATAGCTTCGCAGAGATTCTCACAGAAAGCACTCATGCCAGCATTGACGATTTGAAGTGAATTTGAATCTTTTGTTATAAATTGTGCTCTGCATCCAGTGGAGTGTCAAATTGTAAGTGGCATCGTTCATCCTCGAAAGCGGTGGGTGTTGGTGCTGGTGCAGGAAGCGTTGTTCGTGGTGTTAGTGTTGGTGTTGGTGCAGGAAACGTTGTTCGTGGTGCTAGTGCAGAAAGCATTGTTCGTGATTTGCTAGTGCTGGTGCAGGAAGGGTTGTTCGTGGTGTGCTAGTGGTTGTGCCGAAAGCGTGGTGATGGTGTCGGAAGCGTGGTAATAATGTCAGGAGCATAATTTGTGGTGTGCTGGTACAGCAAGCACGATGTTGTGTAAGAAAACTCCAAATTTGCCTTATATATGTGACTCTATTTTATAACTATAATCAATAACGATAGTTTGATAAATATTTTTTTTCACTTAATCGATTACGTTAGTTTTACCTAATTGATTATAAGGCTATGCTAGGTTATCTTTTTTTTAAATTCGTTTATTCAAGATTATTATATATTTATACTGATGATTGTTTTAGAAGATATAGAAATAATGTTAATTTAAAATATTTATTAATTTTAAATATTATTATATGTATTTAGACATAATTTGAATATTTGATCATTTAAAAAGGTTACATTTATTATAACTACAAATAATATTTTAATTATTCATAATATATTTATTTGAATTAAAAATTTAAATTAGGTAATTATTTATTTTTATTTATTATAAATAATTGTTTTATTTTACTGTATATTATAATTAATTAGGATTTGAATTAATTTAGTAATTATAAATACATTGTATAATTAATTTTGAATTATGAATAAGTTAAAAAAGTAGTTGTATGTATAATTTAATTGAACTAAAAATATTTAAGAATTTAGAAACAATCTTTATTTATTTAAATAACTTTTAATATGAATAAATTTAATTTTGTATTAAATTTTATGTAAATTTGTTAAATAATTTTTTATATGAATGAATTTAATTTTGTATTAAATTTTATTTAAGTTTATTATACGTTTAGATTATTATATAGGTCTTTTACAATATTTATGTTTTCTGTGTATTTTTTATAAGATATTTAGGAGTTATAATAATTATTTATGTGAATAAAAATTAATATTGTATTACGTGAGTATATTTTGTATTGAATATTTAAAAATTATAGATGCGTTTTATTATTATAATTATTTTTGAATTAAAAATATTTAAGAATTTAAAAAAAATTATTTAGTTGAATAATTTTTATTAAAATAAATTTAATTTTGTATTAAATTTTATTTAAGTTTGTTATAAGTTTAGGTTATTATATAGGTTTTTCATAATATTTATGTGTGGGATTATTTTTTTTATTGGGTGTCAGGAGTTATAATAAACTTTTACATGAATGAAATTAATTTCATATTAAATATTATTTATGTTTGGTATAGATTTAGGTTATAACATATATCTTTTTTACAGTATTTACGTGTTGCAGTATTTCTAATATAGAGTAAATAGTAATTATAAGAATTAATTTTGAATAATTTAAAAAATAATTGTGTGTATAATTTAATTGAATTAAAAATATTTAAAAGCTTAAAAACAATCTTAATTTAGTTGAATAATATTTTATTATAATTAATTATTCATAATTCAAAAAAATTTATATGTATAATTTAATTAAATTATAAATATATAAGAACTAAGAAACATTTTTCATTTATTTCAATAATTTTTTATTCATATGAATGTAATTTTGTATTAAATTTTATTTAAGTTTGTTATAAGTGTAGTTATTACATAGACTTTTTACAGATTGATGTGTCATTATTTCTTGTATAAGATAATTAATAATTATAAGTGCGTTTGTAATTAATTTTGAATAATTTTAAAAAAAATTGTATAAGTAATTAAATTGAATTAAAAGTATTAAAGAATTGGAAGTAATATTTATTTAGTTGAATAATATTTTATAGAAATGAATTTAATTTTGCATTAAATATTATTTAAGTTTGTTACATGTTTGGGTTATTATATTGATTTTTTTTTTATCATATTTACATGTGAGTATTTTTTTCATAAGGTATTTATATTTATAATTTATATTTATAACTTGTTGTATCATGTCGAAATTAATGAAAATAATTTATTATGATTTTCTATGTGAAAAGACAATTTTGACATGGACAAAAATAAGGAGTGATATGTGTTTTTGAAAGAGGTAGACATGGGTATCAATGATAGTGTGGACATGAAAATTATTTTACATCTAGAAAAACAACTAAAATTTCAAACCGAAGTGGCTGCCATGACGATTCTTACTGTCGTAGCGTGGGCAGTGAATGCTTTCAATTTGTCAAATGGGAGGACAAACAATCTGACAGAGTTAGTACCTCAGAAAGAACATCGTCGACAGGAGTTAATGTCATACTTGGTTCACACCGAGCAATGTCGTGACATTATTCAAATGGGTCCGGAAGCATTCATTCATTTGTGTCAGTGATTAAGGGAAAATGGGTATGTGAAGGACGCATTTCGATCAATAGTGGAGGAACAAGTGGCAAAATTTCTTCACATCATTGGACATAACATGAAGAACTGAACTGTTTCATTTTTTTTTTCACCGGTCTGGTGAAATAGTTTCCCGTCATATTCATAATGTATTGAATGCAATATTGATGTTAGAGGAAGAATTCTTAAAGCAACCTTCTGGAAGCGAGGTTCAACATTATGTCTTTAACAACATATTTTAGCCATACTTTAAGGTACCAATCTATTATGAATACCAACCTATTATGAATATATCATTAGATAACTTCAATCAATTGTTAAATTAAATCTTACTGTTCATATTAGGATTGCTTAGGGGCTATAAATGGTACTCATGTACGAGTTAAAGTCCCTCGATCGGATGCTTCTCGTTTTCGTGGAAGAAAAGATTGGATAACACAAAATGTATTTGCGGCTTGTGATTTTGACATGAAATTCACATACGTTCTAGCTGGGTGGGAAGGAACAACATCTAATTCGAGAATTTTGAAGGATGAACTTATATGAGAGGATTCGTTAGTGATACCTGAAGGATGAACATTTGGCCAACTATATATAAAGTACTAAGTCAGTTGTTGCTTGTAACGAGTACAATTTCTAATCATTGTAGGAAAATACTACCTCGACAATGTTGGTTTTATGTTAAAGTCGCAGATCATGACCCCATATTGCGGTGTTAGATACCATCTAAAAGTGTACTCAAGAAGATGTCCACAAAATGCACGAGAGTTGTTTAATCATCATCATTCATCGCTTTGAAATGTAATTGAAAGAATGTTTGGTGTGTTGAAGAAACGTTTCCCAATTATAGGCAGTGGAACGGAATCGCATTACTCGTTGGATACAATGACAAAAATAATTCTAGCATGTTGTATTCTTCTCAACTTTATTTGCGGAGTGGACAACGATCAAGCGATACTTGATGAAGTTGATAGGGAGTTAATTTTACAAGATGTCGAACCATCTATGTTCCACTCTCGTGAGGATGATTATAGGTTAGGTTCACAATTAAGAGACCATATAAGTAATGAAATGTGGATGGATTATCAAAACAATTAAGATGTTGTAATAACTTGAATTCGTAATGATAAATTTTCTTGCTTCAGGAATGAATCAATGCTTCATGATTTTGTAATCCAATATTTATGTGTTGTGTTATGGTTGAATAAATTTCGTTTGAAACAAGTACATTATGGATCATGGAAAAGGCATTGCTTTTGAGTCTTCTACCAGTATCCGTGAGTTCACAAAGTGGACCACAGATATGAACTTTCGCCTTTTATCTGCTATGATAGACGAAGCACGTCTGGGCAATTAGGTGGATGGAAGTTGGACCACCCAAGCTTATAATAACATTGTCACAGCTCTTCGGCAGTTAGGGTGGGTAGGGATAACAAAAAATAATGTCAAGAATAGACAAAAGGCTTTGAAAGACATATGGCACGACGTCCATGATCTCTTTAGTATACTTAGTGGATTTGCCTGGAATGAATCCACAAAAGTATTTGATGTCGAGGATGAAGTTTGGGTTGACCTAATTAAGGTAAACATGGCACCTTTAACAATTTACATTGTCAATCCTCGGTTGACATTTAAGTTTAAGTAGTGTACTTGAAAATGTTTATTCCAGGTAAAGCCAAGGGCAGCTGAGTGGAGGGTTAAACCTATCAGGCACTATGACCTGATGGAGGAACTATGGGCAGTTGATCGAACCACTGGCTAAGGAGTTGACACTGCTCATCAAGTTAGGCGATGTATTGAGTCACAAACTTTTAACATGGACTTGAACAAAGAGCATATGGAATATGTGCCAGAGCCACCCACATTTCACAAGGAGACTGAGGAAGCTTTTCCATCACCACCACTGGTGGATTCTTACAGTCTAGCTCCCACTCATTCGACACCATCTGCACATTCTGCCGAAAACTCATCATCGCGGGGATTAAAAAGAAAAGTCCCCATGGTGTGGACTTGATGGATGCTCAATTTTAGACGCTGATGACTAACCTAAAAGAAGTCGTTGAAGCCATCAATGTCGACAATTCAAATATAAAAGAATTGTCGACAATTGCAAGTGAACACAATGTAATATTTCGTGAACATGTGCACAACATGCGTAGTAACTCATTCTACCAGTACACCAAAAGTGATATTTGGGACATGTTAGTTCAACTTAGCATATCCGACGATGCAATTATGGAACAATGTTACGAATACTTGTGCAATTAACCCGACTTTGGTGAAGCGCCTGTTTGGCATGCCTGCAAATTATCATCTGACAAAGTTAATGAGTATTATAAACAAGGGCTCGTGAATGTCCTGTTTTAATTGTAATATGAAAACTTTATATGACATTGTAATTGCTAATCTTTTTTGTGTTGAATATTATCATTTGTAATGTTATTAACTACTAAATGTAATGTATTTATATTGCATAATGATTTAGTTTGTTACTCACATTGTTTCATATGTACACAAAATTATGTAAATGTGTTTGATCTAAAAAATTTTCTATTTTACTTGTATAACTATGGCTTCATCTTCTGGAAGCAAACAGCACAGAGCTGTCAGGACACGTGAAGGGAAATCCCAACTTCGTGATGATGTTGCTCCTAGTTCTGAGATGGGTGCCATTGAGGACTTGTTGAACCAGACACGATTTTTTAGTGAACGGGACCAAATGATTCAATATGCGACTTAGTTATACACGAGGAAAATTCAGCCACCAAAGGTGATGAATTTGCCTTGGTTCAGAAAAAGAAGGGTTTCAATTTCAAAACCATCTCATATTTCAACATTTGCATACATTTGTCACACTTCAACATGCTTACTATGATGACTTGATGAAGGTTTTCTATTCAAACCTCAAGATGACAGTAGATGGTAACCTCCAGAGTGAGGTTAGTAACAAAAAAATAACTATTTCACCTTCTGATTGGATGCCTTTGGCACACCTCCGGTACGAAGGTTTGGAAATCTCATATCTAAACATCCTTGAGCACCTTAACTATGACCGTGAATTAGCATTGAATTCAATGCTTAGACCCGAGTTTCAGGGTCAGGGTCTCAGGAATGTAGCCAACTTGGTTGTTGATTATAGGCTACTCCATTACGCTTACATCCATATATTAAGACTGCGACAAACAAACTTTGCTCAATTGCTGCAAGAAGACATTTTTATGTTATAGGCCATCAAAAATAATATATTGATTAATTGACCTCATTACACTATGTAACACATGCTCAAATGCAAGGATAATAATATGACTCTTCCGTACGCCATGCTCATTTCACACATATTCATTGTCTTCAGCATCGACTTGTCCCGTGAAAGATGTGTGCACCTGGGTTGGACAAATTACTTTGGCAAAAAAACATTGCACAAACTAAATATCTTTCGTGTTAATGGTATGTGGCAATATGGGATGGTTGATGATGATAATGATGATGACGACGACGAAGATGGTGAAGAGCCACCACAAGCAGGCGATCATGTTCAACAACCTACACCCAAAGGACTAGTCCCCCCAGTCCCCCACCATGGTCAAATTTTTGGTTTTCAAGAGTTGCAAGAAGGATTAAATAGCTTGAGGATTCACATCGATTAAATATTGGATAATTTGAATATACACATGGATACCAGGTTGGATCATTTGCAGACACATATGGACACCAGATTGGATCATTTGCAGACACATATGGACACCGGATTGGATCATTTGCAGATTCATGTGAACACTACACTTATTATTTTATTTATCTTTATTGTGAAGTGAAGGTAATTCATAGCAGTTTTGAAAAATTGACTCATTCTTCTCTTTTTTATTCATTATTATCATTATTATTATTTATATTATTATTTATTTTAAAGATAAATGTGCAAATCAATGTGGGAGGAAACAATTTCAAAATGTCACATTTTATTATTTTATTATTATTGTTATTTATATTTTATTTTATTTATATTTATTTATTTATTATTGTGAAGTGAAGAATGTGAGGGAGTTGAGTAAGGAAAAATAGGGAGAGTGGGAAGCAATTTTAAAACGTCTATATTTTTTTGTTTTTTATTTTTTTTTTTAGTTTTATTTTGTCTATATTTTTATTATTATTTTTTAATTTTTATTTAATATTTTTATAATTTTTGTTTATTTTATTACTATTATTTTATTTATTATATTATTTTTAACCTAAACTAATCAAGTATATTTTTTTATTTGATAAAAAAATGTTTTTATTTATCCGTACGAAATTGTGCGTTGACACAGTCTAACATGAATAAACTATAGACGCTCAGAGACTCTACTATATACTACAACTTTTAATAACCAATGTTAGATCATTTAAAATCACAAATAAAGCATATAATTCAAATCACAAACAAGACATTCAATCTCTGTTAAGTCATTGGACGATATGACATAATCTCTTAGACAATAGTTTTGGCGATAACAAATACTATTAAGCATGCAAACGACACACTAGACGAAGAGTTAAGACCATTAAATGGACTAATAATGAAAAGCATACATGGACCAGACACATCCTAAATAGACCAGATGCACGCTCCAAGATGAGTTTTACTAACTAAGCTAAAATGCACTAGATGCAATGTTCACTGAATGTAATGAGCTAGACAAACAACTAAGACTATAGTTATATAACACGTAATAGATTTTGACTGACGAATTCTTAAAGCAAGAAGTCTCTAAATGATCTATTGATATTGGACGATATCCTTGATGAACAAATGAAATGGACAGTATCATCAGAATACTGTGGATAGACGATTCAAGAGTGTAAGGTCACAATAAATGAAATAGCACTTGGTCATGCCAGATGCATCAGACGCTACCAAAGAACGTCAAATGAGCTAGTAAATCTTGAATCAGACAAAACAAATATTAAGAGCGCGTCAAACAAAGGGACCAAAGTCTTCACATCAAGTAGTTCTAAACTTTATATCCTTAAATTATTATTCTCTTATATGTGTCAAATAATTGTTAAACATATTTTTGAAAATATCAAAATAATGTTGTATTTTCCAAAAAAGATATCGTGATTATTTTTATCTAAGATTCAAAAGTATTTGTGATATAATCTCATTTAAGTTTGAATTGCTTTAATGTTTCATATTCACACAGATTTAGAAAGTTCAGAATTTATATTTATCTGTGAAGTGTGAAGTTTTTATAATTCAAGAGATTATATTTTAGAAATATCTAAAGTGATTATCAGATTGACTCAATTACTTAAATGCAAATCATAAATGGTCAATCATGTTCAAATAATTTCTAAAATGTATTAAAGCATTGCAAGAAGCAATGAAAGCCACACATAATACAACATAGAAAATAATTCTTATTCAAGCGTCTTTAGAGTTGCTAAGACAAAGAGGAATAAAAATTATGAAATAAAAATAAAAGAAGACTAGCAGATGAAGACAATCTTCAGTAAAAGAGCCTCACAAATAAAATGATAGATAATAAAGTCCACCGCCTATATTTACTACAAAGAAAAAAATTAAAGAACTTAATTATGTGATAATAATGTGAAGATTACATCAGAGCAAAAGTTGTTATGTAAAGAAGAGAAGACAAGAAGAAGAACAAGACTATGTAAGGATCAATTGTTCAAAAAATGTTGCGCAAATGAAAAGTTTTCAAAATGAATTGAAGACACTTAATATGCATTGAGGAAGAGGATATTCAGTAGTGTAGAAAATTCAATTCACAAGAAGTTTCAACAGTCATCAACCTAAAAACTATATAAAGACCATTGAAGATGAAGAAAACAATGAAATTGGCGAAGAAGGAACATACGAAGAAATTCAAGAGAAATATTATGAGCGAATTCATTGTTATATCTTGTTGTTGAGAACAATTAGAAAAAAGATGTGTGCTTAACAATTGTAAATTCTTTACAGTGTGAAGTATACCCTGTGAGTTTTGATAGTTCTCTCTATTGAGAGTCTTTTTCTTATTGTGAGAGATCTCAATCTTAAGGACAGATTAGGACTAGGTCTGCTTGTAGAGGTTTGAATACTCGTTGCTTGGAGAGGTTTGAATTCTCTTTACCTGAGGAGGTGTAGAATACTAGTTCCTTGAGAGGTGTTAAAACTCATACCTAAAAAGAGGTGTAATGATACTTGTTTCTAGAGAGGTGTTAAAACTCGTACCTGAAAAGGTGTAATAATATTTGTAGCTTTAAATTATTTATATTCTGCAATTTGAGTTCATGCTCCATTCAACCCCCTCCTTCTAGAGCCAATTACACATTTAATCTTAATTGTTATGCAATCAACCAGTCTTAGTAGACAGTCTATCATGAACATATGTTATAAATGCTTAGAGGGTTTGCTAAAAATTACAGTTATACAAAATATTATTAGAACAATTAAGATACAAGTAACCCATTTAGTTAGTTTTTGTTATCATCAAATCATAAAAGCATACACTCCACATATGATTTTTTGCTAGTTATCAGATTGTTTAAAGGGTCATAGACCATCTAGTGTCTCAACAGATCAGGGTCTTATATTGTCCATGGTCTCAACAACCTCCCCCATTTTTTTATGATGACAAAAAAAATTCAATATGTCTTAGAATACATTTAACGATCAGAGTATACGCATCTAATCAGCAAAGCATACCAATAATAATTAATTACACACCAATAGTAAGTGATAGACTGTTTATTAATTTCCTCCATTTTTTGACATAATAAAAAAGGGATCATAGAAAGGCATCTTCACTACATATTTGATCTATAGAAAGCATAGAAGTAGCAAAAATATTCTTTAAGAAATCAAGGAATCAAGAAAGATGTAAATGAAAGCTCACAAGGGATACTTTACAAGGTAAACAATTTACAATGGTTAAACACACAACCCTCTTTTTGATTTACTCTTCAATAAAACGATATAAACAATGAACTTGCTCGAAATATTTCTCTTATATTTCTCATTATAAATTTCTCCATCTGTTCCTCGTATCTCTTGTGTTTTGTTTCTTCATGATCTTCGATATAAAATAAATCTTTGGAATGATGATCATGAAGCTGGTATCTTATCTGAATAGTAACTTTTCCTCTGATGAATATCTTCAGTATATTATTGATTTATCAATCACTTTAAGTAATTCCTTTGTTGTTCCAAATTCAAATGTTGAGACTTGATATAATATTTTTTTTCTCATGAGTCTAATTCTTTTTTCAATCGCTATATATATGGCAACTTTGGCTTATGTAATCTTCATATATTTATCATATAATTTAGCCTTTTGAATTCTTTCTTTATATGTCATAAATTTGAACATTGAACTCTATTATCTCTACAATTTAATTTTTCATATCTTGTGTGATTTATTATTAAATTGATTCTATTTTTGAGTCTTTGATCCTTGAAGCTTTGACTCTCTCTAATAGAAGAGCCCTTAGCAAGGGACCAACCACAAGAGCTATGGCTAGAAGAATCCAAAAAGAGTGGAACTCAGCTGAGCCCAACAGAGTCAAGCTCTTATCCTCATGGGCCATTTGTCATTTGTAATTAGTAGAGTAGATTATTTTCTTTCAGCCCATGTATTGGGCCTCCATACATTTTATTTTGGGCTTTGTATTTTTGAGCCCGAAGTAACAATAGAAATAATTACACAAAGTTACCTAAGTTTCCAATTGGGCTTCCTTCGAGCCCATTTAAAATGGTTTGTAATTGTCACTAGTTATGTGCAGTGGGTTCTGCATTGTTTGAACAGCTGTTGTAGGGTGTAGTAGGTTGTTTGCTGCTGGGAGCAGTGGTTACTTGCGGTTGCAAGTGATTTGTATTTTAAAAACTGATCTTGGTGATCTTGTTTAGTGGAATTCTTTGTTGGTTGGCAAAGGACTAGACATAGCCCTTGAGAAATGGTGAAGCAGTATAAATCTTTATGTTCTTGATCTTTCTTTCTCCCTTCTTGAACACTTTGTTTTTTTTGTCGCCCGCACAATTAATTGTTCTTCATGTTTAATTGATTGTTCATTCTTTTGGTGCTTTTCTACGGTTTTCTGGAATTGTTATATCATCATTTTAATTGACTAATTTGTTCCGGAGTATAATTGGTTGATTTCTATTATTTGTAAACTCAGTTTAGTTGATTGTTGTTATTGAAATTTATCTTCTTGAATCAATTACTGGTTTGAATTACTTTTGTTGACCTGGATCATATTACTGAGTGATTAATTATTAGTTTACTGTAAGTATTGTTTATCTTGGTTCTAAACTGTTCTGAATTTCTGTTTTTCTTTATTCAATTAATTTCTTTCGCTTCTGTTTCTGGTGTTTTTACTGGTTCTTTATTGAATTGATTTACTTTCTGTTTTCAGTTAATTGCTTCTACTATTTATTGGTTCTAGCTATATCTTGATTGTTTCTGAACTTTTTGGGTTTGTGCGTTGTATTCAATTGATTGAATCTTTGATTTAATAAATTGCTTCTTGTTATTATCAGTTATGTATATTGTTTCAATTGATTGACTCTGATTTGGAATCTACTGAACTTTTGTTGTGCACTTCATAATATCATTTTTCAATAGTTTCAATAAAGAACTTTCATTCCACATTTTATAAAAACCATCTTTGTGAAAAATTTTGAAAGTTCAATTCACTCCCCCTTCTTGAACTCAGCCTAAACTTGTTTTACAATTGTTACCATGTGAACTAAGACTAGAGACTCTTTAACAGAATCCCATATAGTGTATTCAGAAGCACATGAAGCAACCTCATCAAATAATCATGAGTGCTCGGAATTGAGATGAGAGAAAACCTATTTGTTTCCCCGTAAGTGTTCTCAACCATATTGATTCTAAGATTTCTTGAGAAAAAACTTTTTACTTATATCCAATATTGTACATTGTAGTTGAAACCTCTATTACGGGACGGACATTTGTTCCGATTGCAATGGTGAAAAATGGAGGAGGAAATATCTCCTCTACCATATCACCCTTTATTAAAAAAGATTTAATGTAACTCTTTAATGTTGATTTTCTTTTAATGCTAACAACCTTCCTATTGAAAAAGGATTATCATTATCAACAAAAGATGAACAGATAAATATAAAAAAAATAACATACCTAAAGTTGACAAAAGATAAAAAGAATCAGTGAACACAAACTAAGAATTCTCAAAGTACTTCAACAAGACAAAATGCCAAATATGACCAAAACAATTTTAAATAGCTCATTAATTTGCTCCATGTGAAACTGTACATCCTTCCCCTAAATGTCATATATTTGACGATATATCTTGAAATACAAATTAATCGTCTACTTGTTTAAATATATCTTCATAGCAAAGTTGTTACATATGCAAAGATAATTAATCGTCTACTTGTTTAATCAATTATTTAGAGTAATTATATACCTACCCACTCCTTATATTCAAAAACGCTATGCGTCTATTTCAAACAACAGAACCAAATTTAGTTTTATTCAGTAAAAATGAAACCAAATTTCATTATTTGACAACTTAATCAATTTAGTGAAATACAAGTAATGCAATTAAAAAAACCAAATATATTTGTTGTTGCTAAACTTTATTTACAAAGAGTGACACCTATAAATAAATGTATTAACTAAAGAAAATATCATTTCTTTTCCTTTCTCTCATAGGTGCCCTTACCAACTTAAACAAGGTCATCACCATACTTTATTTTATTTTGAAAAATTCCACAGAAAAAGGGACATCTTTTCTCATAAGCTCAATGACTTTCTTTTTTCCGATAATAGCACAATTCATTTTCTTAGTGTACATTCCCTTTAAAAATAATATATATCAATTTTAATGTTTATAGAAAGTTAATAACATATACATAAATAGTTTATTTTCAATTTAAATATTTTTCCTTATAAATGTTAAACATAAAGTCTATTGAGATAATACCTTATATTAATGATGACATTGAAAATATTATTTATTTTAGAACTTAGAACTCCATCCTAATTTTATCTTTAAAAGAAGTCTTAGAGAGTAAAGTGAAGAAAGTGTATTTAAATTATCTTTGGCCTCAACTTCTAAATAATATGAAAATGTTAGGTGTATCAAAACAAGTCTCTCAACGTTCCGACCTCAAGTTGGTTAAGATAGCAATCAATCATCTTATCCGAAATATTTTCTATTATAGAACTTGAAAGAGTGAGACTATTAAACATCATAACAAATAATATATACATAAATATTTTATTTTGAATTTAAATACTTTTTTGACAGGTTTAAAAAATTTGTAATTTATATTTTTAAATTTTAAATTTAAAAGTGCATAATAGTATGCAATACCTAATGATAGAGTAGTTGAGATATAATATTTAAAGAAAGAAATTCAATTTTAAAAAATCGCAATGGTCATTTAAAAGTGTAAGCAGTTAAAATTCAAAGAAAAAATGTAAATAAAAATAATACAAAAAATCAATTGAGATTCGGTGAACAATAATATAATAAGGGAAAGTGACTAGGATTAAAATAAAAATAAATAAAAAGAACAAACCTGAACAGTTGTAAAATGTCTAAAGGAGAAAAAAATAATAATAAGATGATGTTGAATATAATAGAGCATCCAGGTCAAAACAAAGTATAGTTGAGTTGTTTAAAGATGGTTTTGGGCTGAATCAAAGAAGAATGAATGTAGGTCTATAATATATAATCCAAATATAGTATTATAATGGTGAGGGGAACAAGCGCGTAAAAGAGAATAAATAGTAAAGAAGGAAAAGCATGTAAATGAAAATAAAAGGAAGGGTGAAATCTGAAAAAGAAAGGAGTGGAAAGCGAAAAGCGGAGTGAGTGGCATAAAGTAACGTGGCCTGCCGACTCTCAAGCAATCTCGAATTCCACGCAACTGATTGCGCACCACCATCCCTATTAACCGTTGCTCTATCTTTTTCAACGCCACGTACATTATCCACCATTAATGTCTAATAACCACGCAATATTATTCAAAACACACCACCACCCAGTTACTATAATCAATGCCTCAACCATCAATCCCACTTAATTAAAATAATTTCACATATAAAATAAAGTTCTGTTTACGTGGACAGAATATGTACTTTTACATGGATTATAAATTGTGGGCATGACATGAAAGTTTACAAGGAGTTTAGGTTTCATACATATTGTACAATCTGAAGGAGAATTTTTAGTTCAAAAGAAAGGGACTGGGGGTGAGCTTCCTTAATATACACTGTCTATTGCTTAAATAATAATCTAAATTGTGTACATACATAATAGCTATCACTAAATGAATGATACTTAGTCATGGTCGAAAATATAGGACCCAAGATAGATAATTACCTGCTACCGAGGTTGTAAGGTAACCCATGTAAGAATACTATATTCGCTTCTCGAGACAATAGATGGCTAAAAGGGACTTCCTGCTAAAAGAAAAAATTGATGCCGCTTGTGGCCTACTTGTTCAGAGTGTACAGGAAACAAAAATGCATGCATGTCCATGCATTTTCTCTGCTCCACTTCTACCGATCATCAGCTGAATCAAATCATGGTAAGGATTATTGCCATCAGATACAACATGAATAACAAGACATTTTAGACTGATCAAGTAATCATGCATTATTGCAAGGATTAGTCAACATCAAGAATGAAAAACACTGGTTCTATATATAAGATAATACAGAACAACATCACTCATCTCTGATCCGTTTATGTATACGTACAACCATGTATTTGTTGTTTGTACAGTCAATATATACAAAATGCCAGGTAAAGGAAAAGCAGGATCGGGTTCCACTTCCAAACCAAATAAGCGTCAAAGACATCAACACAACACAACACAAGTCTAGCTAACAATTTAGTTTTTGTTTTTGTTTCTGTATTTCCTAACAAGATAAAGATTGTTTGAGACCCTGTGAAGCATTAAATTTTGCATCTTTTTAAGCAGAAAATGTAATCTTGATTCCTCGGGCCATGGAAAAGTAAGCCTTCGTGCTAGACTTCGTGGTTAATTCACAATGATATAGAGGAATCACTAACATTTAACTCGTTATGGGTAATATCTGACAGCAACTTGATCTGATGCGTCGTGCAACCTATCAACCTGACCTCTAAAAGGTGTGTTTTTCTTTCCTTTACCTTTTCTCTTTATACTTCAAACGAAGCCCTGGGACCTATCTATAGCTATCACCAACCGTAACGGTGTACGCGTACGGTGCATCTAATAGTGACTAACTAAGCTAAATAAACAGATGTCTGTAATTGTGGAAGTGCTAAGTAACAATAGCAATGGATTTTTTCAACCACAGTATACTAGCAAGAAACCATCGTAGGTATGATATATATATATATATATATATATATGAGCCTACGAAATTCCAGCGAGAGACATGTCATGTTCTCTTTGAAAGTGACAGACAGCAAATTTTATATTAAGTCAGTGCATATATATTTAATCGAATTGGCTTTTGAAAGACAGATGAAGACCTAGCAAAGTTTCTTGATCTGCCCAATAAAGAGAAACAGATATGTCATGCGGAGCTGACTTTCCGAGCAAAAAGTCGAGAGCTTAAAGAAGATTAAACAATTCAAGGCCCGTAAGATGAAAGAAGACAAGCAGCAATAATAAACTCTTTTTCTGTCTGTTAAATGTAAATATATAATTAAAAAATCACAAAAAATAAATATAATCTTTTAACAATAAAGAATTCCAAGCCACTCTATATTTCTTCTGGAAAAAGAAAAGACTAATCACTATTTTTAATCTGGAAAAAGAAAAGGTTTCAATTTTTTGTAAAGTTTTAAGAGCAACGCATCTAAAAGCAGTCAATTGAAGACTAATGAAAGGTTCACCTTTGAATTCGTTTGTCTCCAATCATACTTTAACCTAAGATGTCTAAGTGCTCCTGAAAACAACATCATTAGTCAATATAATTAAGGTTCTGACACAGAAGTTCGTAACCACTAAAGATATGCATTATGATGGTAGTGATGCGTGTGTCATGACCACTTGAAAGCAGAAAAGATATCAGCCGACCCATATATCATGCTAAAGGTTATTAAGTGAGGAATATGAAGTCATGTAATTAGAGCGTCATCGTTTACTCTGATTATTTTTCTAGTGTTCAAGATACTAAATAAAAAATACATGACGAAATTTAAACTGACAAATAATACATATACTTTTAACCCTTTAATCTCTATGCAACGACAAATTAGAAGAATTTACAATGTTCGATCAGTAACCAAACTAAACTGTCATTCTCACAAAACAAGAAAAAAAATACAAAATGTTATTTCATAGAAGTAATATTTTTCAAACCATTCAATATCCCAACCTTTTGTTCTAATGAAATAAAAAAGAAAAAAAAAATGCAAGGGTCATTCAATTTGAGAAAACGTTTGCATTTTATTTTTTATTTTTCACTTTTACTTATAGAAATAACACTTTAGTTCTATATCATTCTTGGTTGTTAAATATATAAAAATAATTAAAATTACTTTTATTATTTTCCAAACAAACCTTAAAAGGGAAAAACAAGATGAAAACAATTAATATATTTATATGTAAAGCAACACGTTTTAGAATCCTAACCACTCTTTTATCTCAGATCTCTAAATATAGCTCCTAAATAATCACTTTAGAAGGCACTCTTTTATGATTGAATGGCCTAAAAAATACCTTTATAATGTCATTTTATATATTTCTTTGTTTTATAAATATAAAATAATCTTTTGAACCAAACATTTTCACTTTTGATTACTTAAGAACCAACCTTCAAAATACTCTTAAAAATTGAATTGCTAAATTGTATTTTTTGTGTCATTCTTAATAATATTAACAATACTCTTAAAAATAATGTTAACAGTACTCTTAACTAATAATTATATCTGTAAAATCTCTAGAAATAGACATTTTTATTTATAGTTGCTAAAATTTAAATAACAGTTCCCCTTATTTATGAAAGTATAAATATTTTTTCCCTCATTTGCACAACTCAAATAAAAAAATAACTTATAAAAAATTTAGTTTTGGTAAATCTCCTTGAAAAACTTATAAAATGCATTTGGAAAAAAGTGTATTTAGATAAAAAGTTTAATATTTATTATTGGAAATACAACTGCGCAAAAGCACCAGCTGCATGTCCTTTTTTATGATAACAAAAAAATATGATAAATATAACTATTATCATAATAAAAGATAATTATTAAAACATAAAAAATATTATAATAAGGTACGTATATAAAATAGTTAATTTTTTATTAATTGTTATAATTATAAATAAAAACTCTTTTAATATGGGTAGTTTCTTATAAATTATAAAAACTAAAATTATTAGTGGAGAGAAAGGTGAAAAAGTAAAATAATAAATAAGCTGATAGAAAAGATCGAGTGAGGTTGAATATTTATACCATGAAATTATTCTCTCATCTGATACGCATTCCCGGAGGTACAATATCTCCAAGCAACCCTTCATCCGTGGGAGGCTGCAGCGACGATGCATCAGCTGGTATTGCTGCGCTGGATCCTCCAGATGCATCATCCTGTGCTTGGCATGGCTGAGAAATGGAGCTGAGAGTATTTATAGTATTAGTCTCTCTGGGTAAATGAATTGGATAATAAAACTGTGACATTGTAGGAGCCAACTGGCCCGCAAAGGCAGCAGCCTCGTGACTAATGATTCCCCCTCGAGGAAATCCAACGGTATGATGACAGTGTTGGCCTTCATACGTGGTAATCACAATCGTTGGGTCCTCGGAAGAGCGCTCAACCCTCTTCTTCACTGTGCATTTGCTGTTTGTGCAGCGGTAGTAGCTCCTGCAAAAGAAATTTAAATGCATCACAATAATTAATCAGTAATGTTGTCAGTTAGCTTTTCTGGTGCAGTTATCACTGCACTTTATTCCATAAATGTTTAGCACAAAGACTCATACATTGACGGCTTCCAATAATATTTCACCTGACCTATCCATCGAAAATATAGATATATTGAATTAGAAACACTATATTGTTTGGAATCATCTTGGTTTTTCATTATTTTTTCTACGGTTAGTTATTTATATATTCCAATATATATAAGAGGAGAGTCAGCACATTAGTTAAAATCTATTTAGAATCTATAAAATAAAAATACTATAAAAGGTTAAATCTACAAAGAAAAATTTTAATTTTTAACAGTTCTTAATAATATACAATGTACCAAAATAAGTATGTTAAAAAAATTATTGCTAGCATAACAATTAAAATGGTGAATGAATTTGATATATAATATACATGCATCGCATGCTAAGTTAGTTGACATAGTTCTTTTTTTTTCCTAAGTCCTTTTTATCTCATTTTAGTTCTGAACCACAGAAGGTTCAAAATGTTTTAAAACAATACTACATCATGTGTTTTCTTTAACAAAAACGAAATTTTAACTAAAGTCAAAAGGGGCCACAAAATAGTCAACTGTAGTTTTTTAATAAAATTAAAATTTAATTTGATGCCAAGGTAGCTGTAAACCTAGGGAATGGGCTATTTTTAACTGCCTTCTGACCATACTTCCGCCATCTGTAGCCATCCTCAAGATGATCAACTTCACTCTTGGTCATAAATGCAAACCGTGGCTGCCTTATTCGCTTTTGCCCCTTCTTTTTACCTTTATTCCTACAAAACATTTCACTTACAATTTATATCAGTATAAAGCAGCATAGAGAAATCATCAAAGAAAAAGAAAAACTATGTCATAACCTAAACCACTAACAGATTTTATATTTCTGTTCGTCATCAATCCTACTCAAGATTTTATTGTATAGAGAAATGTCAAGAATGTTTACTCCATTTTTATGTAAATATTTAGGAGTATCAGTTTTAAAAAGTATAACGCTGGGCAATGATAAGATTATAGTCCTTTGTCATCTGTTGGGTTTCATAAACATCGATGAAGCAATAATCGGAATCATGAGGCCAGGAACTAAGATAAGGCAATTCCGGCAAATACATTAATTCAAAAAAAAAAAAAATACACGAGGGGGTAAAGCCTATTAACATAAATAATAAAAAAATGATAAGAAAGAAAAATTAAAAATATTATTTTTTACAAATTCCATGTGTTTTAAATGGGTACAAGACAAACAATCAAATTGGATGAAAATTTGAGTAGAGGCTGTGGATTGATAACAATTCCACTAAAAGCATTCAAAATTTTCAAATCATCATTAAAGTCATACATTATGTGCAAGGCCAAAACAATAAGATCCACATGCATTAAGACACAAAAATAGTTCTGCATGGTAGTCATCCCATAAATACTACGAACAACACCTTGGTACGTATAACTGAGCTCTAAATGAACATTAATTTTCTTTTAATTAGAAAATAGTTCACATAAAATATGGACCACAAGCCTTATAATGAAAACACGCAATCAATATTTAGGGGAAGAACAATTATGTCATAGGCAACTTACATAAAATTGTATTGCATACAAGATAATTATAAGGACAAAATGCTAATTAATGCAATGCTATCACATAACACTGAAATGAATAAGCATCATTAGAAAGCAAAATCCCTGTTATTCATATTCGAATGTTAAAATGACCATGTAATTTGAACCAGCAAAAGCTGCAAGTGGTTAGAATCTTATTAATGCCCAAAAAAATTCAAGAGCAGTGTTTGCAAGCATAAATCATTTAAGAAAACAATAAAAAAAGGAAAAGTGGAGCCCAATTACCCACCCTTGCTTTCCATTTTATTTTATGGTATTCTTTTTCCTTCATTGACTATTCAAACTCTCATCAAAACAAAGTGTAATAATGGCAATAATAATACGAAAATAATGAACACCACTAAATTATTATCCCTCTGCGAGCTTGGATAGCTTAGAAGCACGCCCGTTTCCGCCGCAATAACGGCGATGCTCGTGGGCTGAAAAACTTCGGACAACCGAAAAGGCAACCCTTTTTCTCCTTTTTACACACCGGTTTTCACTTTATTTTCCACCCATGAATTCTCGAAAATTGCTAAACGCAACCAATAAAAAATTGAGTCAGTTACAAATTTTCTGTTTGGGAAGAAGATTCCTGGTTGTACGGGCAGAGAATTGCACTGACTTGAGTAAATTAAAAACTTAAAAAATAAAAAATAAAAATGGAATAAATTAGAATACGATAAAATAAAATACGGTGCATACAAACAAACAGACCACAAGTTGATTCGATTGTGATTTTCGTTGATGTGGAGATTTTCAGTTATTCCTATTAAACTTTCCACCACAAATTTACGTTAATTACGCATTCACCACGCACGCAGGTAAAGTGTTAAGGAAACTTGAAAGCAGTGAAGTTATTTTTCTATTTCATTTTTTTTATTTTGGCGTTTTCGCGAACTCACGGTATCTCAGGCGGTTTCTCGTCAGAGACAGTGGATTTCTCCGGCTGATCCTCGCTGGAGCTCGACGACACCGACTGGTTATTCGACCGCGACGATGCAGCAGTGGCAGGTTCAATCGAACCGGTCAGAGAGGATTGGACCGGCATCCACAATCCGTCGTCGGTGCCGATCCGGTTGGGCTGGTCCGCTTCGAGATTCCACCCGAATTCCGTGAGTATGCTCCGCTCTCTGTCGCCGGAGAACAAGTAGGCGGCGTCGGAGCCATCGGCGGCGAATGTCCAACTTGTGTCGCCGGCGAACTCATCCGCGGCTGGATCGGAGGTTGCTCTGTCCTTGTCTTCCATTCATGGATTGCGCGCGCGAATTCCACAGTGCGAAGGAGAACACGCGATCTACGTTGAAGGAAACTGGAATTGAATCCTGCAAAACTCAAATAGCAAACTCACAGAGCGAGTGTAGACAGAGAGAGTGAGGAGAGAGAAAGTTAGGGTTTTTGTTTGGGTTTGGTTAAGAAGAGGAAGGGACGCGTAGTTTTTGAAGTTTATGAAGCGTTTGAAAGCGTTGTCTCGTCAATACACAGTCGAAGGAGAGAGAAGAAGAAAGAAAAGTTTTTTTTTCTTCGTTTATTTTATTGTAAAAAGAATATTTCAATTATTTATTTATAAATAAATAAATGGGAAAGGAAAAGAAAAGAGATAAGTTAGAAAAATGACGTTAATTAATTGTAAGAAGGCAAGAAGAAAGAAAGTGGTCACACGCGGATGAATGATTGGACCCTCCTTGCTCATACTTCCCTTCCAGCAACTGGGATTTGTTTCTTGTACGACCTTTTCATTCAGTCAAAAAAAATTTGCTATTTTAACCTTTTTTCTTACAATTTTTTATGCTTAAAATTAAGTATGAAATAATCACTATACTCTTATAATTAAACAGATACTACTCACTCGATTTCACAAAGTCATTTTGACAAAATATACTTCGCAACCCACTCACGCCCATGGGTAATAAAGTCTGTTAGATATGTTACATTAATTAGAGATAATTAAAGTATATTATATAAATATAATATAAATATTATTTACTACGTCAATGAAGTGATTTAAGATCTCATACATTAACTGTAGAGATATGATTATAAAAAGATTCAAATCTTATCTTATAAAATTAATGTTATAAATTTGAATTAAACAATATTACTTTCTTTTAACTCTACAAGATATATAAAACTATAAATAAAGGAGAGTATGTTTTTGCTAGTGGTCATAAATCTCTTGCATTAGTTTAATCTAATTTCCCTTTTTAACTCGCCCCTTATAGGCAAATCAGGGTTGTTATATATTTTTAATTGTAAATCCTTAAACTTATATTTACAACGACGAACATCTGATTTATATATGGATTTTTATTTTGTTTTTAGTGTTTGGTTTTTTCTAATCGAGTTTATTTTGATACACCACAGGTAAAATAATTATCTGCTTTTTTTATCTTACCAAAGTTGTGGAAGAAGGTTGCTTTCATGGGGAAAACCTAACCCTAGGCTACTATTTCCTAGGATAATTCATCTTAGAGGTAGAAGCACCCATTTACCAAAAACTTTAAATTAGTTAATAAATGGTGTAGTGATAAAGTAACCTAGGCATGGCCAAATTACATTGCCCTCACGGATCTTTAAGAAAAGGAATTTCACGCGAATTACCATTAAATCATAAACTTTATTTTCCCATAGTATATTCTCCCCGTTATATAGTATATATTATGATGTTTATCTCTTGTCTTTATCATAACACCGAAGTCCTCTAATTTTTTTTTTACGATATTTCTTAATTTAGTGTTACACCATTTTTATTTTAATTTAGTTTAGGTTTTTGCAAATAATACAATGGTGTTATTGTGATTTGCTTATTCTAATATGACAAATCAATTGATCGTATTCGAATCCGTCTTAATTTTAACGAAATGTTTTTTAATCTAATATGAGTATTAATAATATTTGATTTTTTTAAATTAAGTATATATATATATATATATTATTGTGTTATTTTTCCGTATTTGTCTCCATATTTGTTTATGTTTTTGTTTTAAATTATTGAAACATTTTTAATTTATTACGTAATCTAAAAATTTTTATTAATTTTTAATTTACTTTATTTTTACATTATACATTTAATTATTATTTGATCTTTATTCAATTATTATTTAATACTTATATAATATTTATGTAATTATAATTTTTTTTCTAATATGTGATATTTATACTTAAATATTTAATGATATTATATTTTTTTATTATGATTTTTATTTTTTATAAAAAAATATTTAATTAATATTAAAATAGTAACACGATGAATACAAATATAAGTATCTGAGTTTTACAATTAAAAATAAAGATGAAACAAAAATTTATATCCATTAAATATAAAAACAAAGATTATAGTGAACAATAGGATAATGAAACCAGATTCACGTCATATACTTTTTGAATATTATACAACATATTTTTCTTCGATGTACAGTGATCACGTTAAAATACATGTATCCAAAATCTGTTACTTTTATGTCAAGTCTAATGAGTTAACTATTTCATTATTTGTCCCTTTGTTATATTAAAGAACATATATATTTTTAATAAATGAAATTAAAATAATCAAGATATAGCGTTAATATGATACAGGACAAAAACTTAAATGCGTAGAATTTATGAAACTAAAACCTTACTCAAACCTTCAACTTTACACAGTAAAATGCTATTAAATATTTATGGAAATTAACTTTCTGTATTTTAATAAAGTAAAATTTTATTAATATTACTATTATTATTGTTGACTTCTTTTCCTATTTTTTGTTTGGTTTGGAAAAATTTACCATCGGTATTATCTTAGCCGTAATGACTAATTAATGAAACAATTATGTGGGGCAAATCTAATTTTGTTTTTCAAGACAAACGAAAAAGCAGTATCGGATACAAGAACTAAATTTATAATTTAAATTTAATATTATCGAATCGTATGCTTCTAAAAATTCTATTTTAAAATATTTGTTTTCATATTTAAAGGATTTTAATTCTTCTACACTAACCACCCAAATTAAATTGAAAAATTAATTAAATATATATTAATGCATTATATAATTTAATTAAATAAAACACAAATTTTAAAATTCACCAGCCACATTCATGCATGACAGGTCAAAGAAATTAACGTGAAATCTTTTTTTTAATAGGAGATTGTTTTTGTTAATTTAACACTATGTTACGTAGAGTGATTAATTAAGTGGTTAAATATAATTACAAGAATGATTAAATTTATTTCGAAAAAAGAAATAAATTAATTCAGTGTTGCATTTGCTCAGTGCAATTTTAACGGACATCTTAGTGGAATTGGTTGAATGGTGTCACTGTAATCATCAAATACATTGACGGATGATAGTTATAAGCTGATTTTCTTCTTTTTAGCAAAAACACATCGCACAACTAAGTATCTTAGGGAAATGATCACACAAGTTTCTCTATAAGCAATTTTTTTTTTAAATAAACTTATTGATAGATTAAACTTAAATTTTGTATAAACTGATTTTACATTTTTTTTCTAAATCTAATTTTTTTAATTTATATACAACTTAATTTAATTTCTAAAGAAACTTAAGTAATTTATATTTTTATTATTCTCATTAACAAGTGCTTACGAAGAAATTAGTCCGAAATCTCCTTATAATTTGTCATGCAAGTTTAAACAAAATTCAGCAAATGGTAAAATATCATTGTTTTATCATTTATATCTTTTAGAAAAATAGGTTTTTATTTTTTTCTGAAAGTTGAGTTTTAATATAACCTTGACCTTTTAACTAAATCCACAAAAGAAAAAATCTTCTAAATAAATGATTTCTTAATTAAAAGAATTATTCACTAAAATATTAAATCTTTGGGAGATGAATATTTTGAGCTGACTTAAAATTTATCATGATTTAAATAAAAATTCAAAAAGGGAGAAAAATACAAAAGGCTAAAATTATTATTTTTCTATCTTTTCAAAAATAATATTTATGTGAATTATGAACTTGAAATCTCTTAAAGTCATATAAGAATATTTCAAATCAGAATATCATGGTTATAAAAGAATGACTCTTAAAGAGGTAGAAGTCTCAACATGATCAAAAATTTCAAGGTATAGAACATGAAAGAGGTAGAAGTCATCAAAGGTTATGTTAACAAACTGTTAAAGAGAACAAATGCAACATCCTAATAAGGACTTTTTGAATGAAAGAACTATGCAAAAAGTTATTGTCATCGATCCAGAAAAATGTGAATAAAAGATATTGGGGATGGAAGAGTAAAAAAAGTATGTTAAACATTATTAGGAGAATTGGTAAATTCTTTGTAGGCTTGAGAGTAAAGAAGGATGATGAGGCAAAAGGAGACAAAGTAGAGTGTTTTTCATATGAAAGCACAAGTAATAGGGTGAAACTTTTTCTGCATTGCAATGACAAACCATCTTTAGAGAAGATGTTTGTGAAGGTTATCAAGTGTAGAAAAATATGGTGAGTCATATATCAAGCGTAGAAAAACGTGGTGACATCAAACATGTATAGTGAATTTGAAAATCTATAGTAGAGGAGCCAAAGGTGAATGCATAAGAATGAGAAGATGGAAAACTTTTTGTTACAACATGTTTTCTACAAATAATAATTTCAACAACTCATGGTAAATAAGTAAAGGGTTTACAAATCATATGACCACCAACAATGATAAGCTTTTTACAAAAAATAACTACAATACATTTTTCATCTAGGTCCAAATAGCAATTTGTTGACATAGGAATGATTGTCTCCTTGCAATTTTTCATCTCAATTTTTTTTAGCAATAGTGTCGTATTTTGATTTATTTAATAAAGTCCCATGTGTTTAGCTATTTCACTTGAAATCCTAAGAAGAAATTCAAGTCATCTATCATGGATATCTCAAACTCTCTTTTCATAGTTGAAACAAACTCTTCACACAAGCAACCATTAGTGATACCAAAGATTATATTATCTACATAAACTTGTGCAAGAATAATATCATTCTTGACTTTCTTAATAAAAGGAGTCTTATTAACTTTTCATCTATCATAATTATGAGGTATAAGAAAGTTACTAAACCTCTCATACCATTGAGCTTGTTTTAAACCATAGAGTGCTTTCTTTAGCATATATACATGGTCTGGATGTTTATGATCTTTAAAACCAGGTGGTTGTGAAATATAAACTTCTTCATTGATGAAGTGATTCAAAAAGGCACTTTTGACATCATATGAAAAAGTTTAAAGTCACTCATGCAAATATAAGCAAGAAGTAATCTTATAGTTTCTAACTTAGCAATAGGTGCATATGTCTCGTCAAAATTAATTCCTTCTTCTTGATTATAACCTTTAGCCACAAGCCTAGTTTTATTTTTAATGATGAGACCTAGTTCATCCATTTTATTTCTAAAAAGTCATTTAGTACCTATTACATTCATATCTTTTGGTCTAGGCATAAGCATCCAAACATCATTTCTTACAAATTGATTTAGTTCATAACGTCTTGCAAAAGTCTAATTTTTATATTATAAGGCATCACACACATTTTTTGGTTCAATTTGTGAGACAAAAGCTATAGTATCAAAAAAATTATTCAATGAATGTCTAGTTGATACTCACTTCTCAATTCAGCCAATGCCATTGTAAAGAGAGAGGTATTTAGGAATCCTTCACTCCTCAGGAAGATATACATATGATTTTGGTTCAACAACATACTCCTTAGGTTCAACAGGATTTTCTAAATGATTTATCTTGAATTTTGAGAAAATATCTAAAAGCTCTTCTTTACCTGCGTCATTCTTAGAAGGCACTTTTGTCTCATGGTTAGATTAATCAAAGACAACATGCACAAACTCCTCTACATACATGAGCCTTTTATTATAGACTCGGTATGAATGACTATCCAATGAATATCTTAAGAAAATATCTTCATCAACTTTTATATCAAACTTGTCAAGGTTTTATTTTTTCATTATTCGATACAAAACATTTACAACCAAAGACTCTAAGATGGCCTATATTGGGCTTTCTACCTTTATATATCTCATATTTGTCTTTCTTGAGGATTGGCCCAATAAGTACTTGGTTAAGCACATAACAAGTTGTACTGACAACATCAACCTAAAAATTTTTTTGAAGAGAAGTTTCATTAAGCATTGTCCTATCAAGTTCTTTTAATGATTTGTTTTTCCTTTAAAATACTCCATTTTGTTGTGGAGTTCCAAGTGCAGAAAAAATATATCTTATGCCATATTTTTTACAAAACAAATTGAATTTTTCATTTTGAAATTGACCTTTTACTCTTTATAGAGCTAATGCAACAATTGATTTCAATTTCTAAAAGCTTGGAAAGCTTCTTAAAAGACATCATTCTTGGAAACATAAATAATGTCGATGTGAACCTAGAATAATCATTTACAATGACAAGTGTATAATAGTTTCCTCTAAGGCTTATGATTTTCGAAGGGCCAAACAAGTCCATGTAAAGTAGTTCAAGGAGCCTTTTAGTTGAAACAAAATTTTTGAGTTTGAAAGATGTTTTAGTTTTCTTCCCTTCTTGACAAGCTTCACACACCTTTTTCCTTTTTAAACTTAAATTTTAGAAGGCCTTTAAACTAAATCTTTTGCAATAAGCTTGTTCAAATGATGCATATGAATACGTGATATCCTTACCATAACCAATAATCATCACTTTTTGTTTGTAGACCTTCAAGGTTAGATGCAACATGACTAATCTCTAATATGTGTTTGTTGTTAACCCTTTTACAAATTACTAGAACCTTATCAATTGCAGATTCACAAATTAAGCACAAATTTGGTTAAAAGGTGATCTTGTGACCTTTGTCGTACAAATAACTAATGCTCAGGAAACTATGCTTTAAACTATCCACATAAAGTACATTTTGAATGACTATAGATGCATTATCTCCTATATCTCCACGGTCAAGTATCATTCTTTTATTGTTGTCACCACAGGTGACATATACCTTAGATTTCAACACAAAATGACAAGATATCACCACCAGTCATGTGCCTTGACCAACCACTATCAAGATGTCATAACTGCTTCTTGGCTTTCAAGTGCACACTAATGATTCATAGCCAACCATCAACCATAAATTTGTTTCTTCATCTTCTTTTGATGATGCACTAGATGACATTTCATCATTGTCCTACTAGGCTATGCATGTCCTTCTTGTCTTATTGTTCTTCTCACTTTTCCTGTCAAAACCTTTTTCCTTGTTTTGAACATTTGGACATTTGATTTTGATATATCCGTTTACCACAACCAAAACAAGTATAGTTTGAAGAACTAGATTCAGGTTTTTTGAAATATACCTTTTTGTGAAAGATTTTTGTCTTTTCTTTTCTTTTTTTAGAAATGTCCCAAATTTTTTGGACAACAAGATTTATGTTTCTAAATCACTATAGTCATCAAATTTGTTCTCACTAGTTTCCTTTTTCTGAGCAACAATCCTAAGCAATGCTCTTAACCTTCTTATCACTGCTCTTGTTCATTTAACCAATTCATTTCTAGTTTATGCTCCCTCAACTTATTAAAGACTGATGTGGTCAAGGTCAACATATCCTTGGATTCTGAAATTGCAGTCATTTTAAGCTACCAACTTTTGTCAAGGTATTTCAAAACTTTGATGTTTAGCCCGTCCTTATCAAACTCCTTCCATAGGCCCATTAGATGATTTACAATATGTGTAAACTGTTTTGCACATTTGTTATGGTCTCTCCTTATTTCATCATTAGCTCATATTCTTGAATCAAGGCATGTTTCCTATTTCTCTCTTCAACCCAGAGCGAATAGGTATTTTCTATTTCTCTCTTCTTTGCAATATGTCAAATAATTCAAGTTTTGAGGAGTTTTCAAGGTCATCCAAAGAAGAATCAGTTAGCAAAACTTTTGGTTTAACTTCAGTGAGTTCAGAGGAAAGTTTTGTGGAGGTTACTTCTCCTCTCTCGAATGTCGTGGTAGCCGAAGGTGCAGACATAAAAAGTTATCTCTAAGGTTGGGTTATAAGTGGGTACACTATGAGATTAGAGAACAATTTTCCAATTTTCAAAGTCATACAAACTTATTAATTTTCTAAAATCAAGCCTTTAAATTTTTGTTTTAATTTTAAATACTGCGCAAAGATTTCATTGCAACTAGTAAGAATATCTCCATAAGAAATATCATTTTTATATGACGATAAATATGGCGAGTCAAACCATATTTCAAAAGAAAGATTAAATTTAAAAGTTATCTATTTTCTATATTTACCCTGAGACATAAATTTACTTGTTTTGTGTTTGACACTTAATGAAACTTTGAGTTCATGTTTCAAGTTTGTAAATGAATTTTTTTATTTTACTATTGAAAACAAATTAAATAATATTAAAAACACATTACATCCTTAACTTAACAGTAAAAATATCCTTATTAGATATCAATAGTTAATTAAATAAAATCTATATATTTTTTATTTTGTAAATAAACTTCTGCATAATCAAATGATATAAAAAGTCATTAAAATAATTTAATTAATTTTTCAGGTATAATAATGATTTGCAGACAATAAATAAATAAAAATTTTGTTTATTTCAAAATGAATTTACATGTACCTTGTTCAGATATAAAAACCTAATTATGTGCATAATGGACAGTAAACGAATATTAGAATAATTTCTTACATTTCGTTTACTTTCAAGTTTTGTAAATCACCTCTATAAATAAAACAACATATGTAATGTTAAATAATTAAAGAAACATGCATTATTATTTCAAGAAAAACTAACAAACTAAATATCCTTTATTTTAATTATTATTATTATTATTATTATTATAGATGTCTTGAGAGAGATTTATGTTCGTTCTTTACATAAAAACTACTCATTATTTATGCAAAATTAAATTTGTGGTCTTGCATTATTATTAGCTGGCAACTTACATTATAGAAATTATATGGATGAATATAAACACTCAACAAGAAAATTGATATATCTGCATATTTAATGATCAAATTGGAACTTAATTTAGTTCACCATCAACACACTTTATATTTATTAAACACTTATTGATATGATTTGTGAAAATAACATATCCCGGAGAGATAGGGATTGCATACACTATATTTCATTCTCATATAGACTTAACATATTACTAGCTACACTAAGTAGGTATATACCCTTTTCAAACCAAAAGCATGCCTTTAGAATTTTGTTGATTTTTGTGGTGCCTATGGTAATTCAAACTTGTTTACATAAATCATCTGAGAATATATAACAGACAAATCCATTGATTAGTTGACTAGGGGATGAATTAATTAAGATTCTATAAACATCAAATCAAGGGAAAAAAAACCTTGTTTTAGTTAGTAAGGTATGTGTATTTATAAAAAATATATAATTGTATTTATCATCTTCCAAGTGTGAGAGGGAGTTTTTTTTTTTTTTTTTTTCACTTTCTAGAGATTCAGGGTATTTCCTAATAACACTTTAATGGCAAGTTATGGGAGATTTAAGATGTAAGATATAGAAAAAAAAAAGGTATGAAAAAGAAAATAGTCTAACACAACATTGAGTACTTTAAACATGAATCCAACACGAGCAAAGTGAAATCATTTTAAAATTCATCTAAATATTTACTAATATTGCATTCTACGTTTAATAGTTTTCTTTTCATTATTATGATAATTTTGTTTCATATTTTATTTTTTTATATGTTCTTAATTTTGTCTTGTTTTAAAAAACAATATCTTTCATTAAATTAAGGATGACATTGTCACTGGATACAGGTGACATGCATTGTTTTCTAGTGGTATTTATGTGAACAAGTCAACTTTAACTAATAAAATATTATTCATTATTTTTGCGAAATGGAATTTGTATAATGTTGGTTATGATAACTTCATAAAGATATTATATTGACTAAGTTCTTTTAAAAGGAAAAGAGTACTAAATTAAAATGTTCAAAAGAAGAGATAGAACTGAAAGCACACAAAATAATTAAATGAAATTTAAAAAATGTTATAAGATAAAAGAAAAAACTATTAAACCTATTTTTTACTATCTAAACTAGTAATAAAGTAAACACAATATATATTTAAGAGAAAAATAAGTGTAAATATTGTTATTAAATTGAAAGAGAAATATCGAGAAGATTTAAAAATAATATAAAAATTAAGTCAGATCTATATAATATAAAAGAGATTAACGTCATTCTTAACTTAAAATCTCAAAGATAATAGATTTATGATCTTTTTATAAATTAATCAATTTTCTAATTTTACTAATATAAAACTTAACCTTATACTTAAATATATTTTATATTATTTATTTTACTAAGGAAAAAAAAATACTTTGGTTGATAATAAAGAATAAGTGAAAGGAATCATTAAGCCCTCTACAGGACCTACTACTTAAACCAAAAGTAAGTGGTTGGAATAATGCATGCTTTGTTTGAGTTAATATCCATAACATCATTTGTTGAGTGGAACTTTTCAACAACGAAATTGATATTTTCAGTGTTTGGCCCACCATTACAGCAACTAATTTTGATAACACAAACAGTATTTTGGATTTGGCTATCAGAACTCCCCAAAATGCAAAAGTACACAAAAATAAGCCTTTGGTGCAATGCACCAATATAATTGCTTTGATGCAGTGTCGTTGGGTGCACAGACACGCCTTTAATCCAACAGCTTTAACTAAACAATTACTAGTATATCAACCAGTACTGCACAATACATGTTAATTCGTACTTTTTTGTTTTCTTATCCTTTTCTTGTTTCAAAATAATATACAAAATAAACTAAAATATGTTTCTGACCATCATAAATTATTAGTTTTTTTAAAACCTTTTCTTTTGTTCTAATAAATTTTTAACTTTGTTTTTTATTCAGAAAGTCATACAAATAACTTTATTTCATTTTTAAATTATTTGCTAAATTATTTTATTTAAAAAACAGTCAAAATTTTAATAGGAAAAAATATTTTTTTATAAGGAAAAATTTAATAATTCATTATGGATAAAAACATATTTAATCTTATAAAATAAAAAATATAGTTATCATGTTTACTAATTTTCTTTCCTATATGATTTGGTTTGTGACGGTAAGCTTTTTCAGGTTATGCTTATGTTTAGGTTTTTGTAAATTAAAATTATTGAATGAAATTAATATAAAATATATAATTTTAGTATATACTGAAAGTTAATTCCTCATGTACAAATTACAAATCCTGAGTAGTTAGAGACTTTAAGCACTACATTAAAGGTCATTGAATTTGGTCCAGACGTATTCCATCTCAACTTGAGCATGTGTCCTTCTGTATAAGTCTTTGTTCCTCTGATTTTGGTCCAAACCCTATCAACATTTATATTTTAGTCTTGATCTACTTGAAATTCTAGCTTTAATTAGTTGGTGATTATTGCAAGTATTCAATCCATTCATAGTGTTGCAATTTACCAACATAAGACAATCAGGATTTGTAATCTTTTAAGCAAGTCTCTCAAGATATAACTCATCTTATGAGATGCATAACTAGGAAGAATAAATTCTCAAAAATATATATTAAATATAAATATATAGTATTAATATTATTAATTAATAAGCATTTACAGTTAATTGATAAATAAATAACGGTCAGAAAAATAGAAATCATGAATGTGTAATGATGTGAGACATATGTATGTGATGTAGCACCATATATGAACAAATGTTTACAGTAATAGTATTTGAGATATACTGTAATTGGTGTAGCAAAGCTTTACAACTGTGCTATGAAGTCATGCACACATGTTTGGTATTTGTGAGTGTTTTTAATAATTTTACTAAAATCTGGTACAAGTTATCTCATAGATTATAAGTATCATTAAAAGTTTTATGTTTTATCATACTGAATGATCTTAAAATAAAGGTTATCATTTGTAAATAAAGATTAATATCCCTATCTGATTATAATGGAAAAATAAGTTAGGTATCAACGTTGTCTATAATTTAGTATAATATAATAAGACTAAATATATTGAAATTGATGAGCACTTTATAAAAATAATCTTAATAAAGATCTTGTGTTAAAACTTATGTTTCTATAAGATTTTAAATAATTAACATTTTCATTAAGAAACTTTCTCAATAGACAAATTTTAAGATTTTATAGGTAAGTTGAAAATCATCGATATTATGTATCAACTTATAGTAAACATATTATTAGAATAAACATATCATCAATATCTTCATAGTGATTAGTAGAAAATATCTTTATAATCTTTTTTTCATTTCAACATATTTTTATTTTCTTATTTTTGGAAAACTTTTGTTAAAAAATAAAAAATTCCTATATAATTTTGATAATATTAAAGTAAAAACTGGGAACTAAAAGGACAGTTTTGTCCATAAATAACCAAGAAGAATTAAGTGAATACCTTTCTTCTATCTCTCAAACACAAGCGATTATTTTAAAAGAAATAAAAACTATAAAGGAAAAAGTAGAAGAGCCTTATAAAATCATAAATAATCTTATTTTTGAGATAAATAAATTAAAACAAACTAACGAAAAGCTTGAAAGTTTATTAGCTAACCTTATAGCTGATAAAAACTTAGAAAAAATTTCTTTACAACTTAATAAACTAAAATTAGGACCATCCAGTTCTAATAATATAAATACCAATTTTATTTTGGCTAAACCTAGACCAAAGAAATAATGAGTAGAACACCCACTACTACAATACCTTTCACAGGAACTTCACAAACAGTTTCCGGACACACCCAGCGTTCCGAAACAATAAATCAAAACCCAAGTTTCCTAGATAGGTTACTTAGAAGAACTAACCAAAATTCGAGGCAACTAGAAGAAATTGTTGATATTAATAACAATATTGACATAAGCACAAATGATAGGATTAACTCATTGAATCCTAGACAAATTTACAATTTAAACTGGCTATCCACAGATAGGACTAGTTTATACAGATATAGGAGACAAGATGATTTTAACCTCCCAGATAATCAACATCAAATTATCAGGTTAATCTCAGAACAAACAGGTAGACAACTTCTTGCAACTAGAAGAAGATACGTTCACCTAGGTCTCATAATGATAGGAATAAGAGTCCTTACTAGATCCTTCATAGGAGCTAGAGCATTCTTAGCCCTTTTCGATCAACGCTTTAGGGATAATAATTCTCAAGCCGTTATTGGTATAATTGAAGTAGATTTAAACCAAAATATTAGTTTAATCTACATAGCTCCAAATTATACTTTAAATCTTCAAGATTTTATTAACAATATATATCTTGAAGTACAAACACAAGTTTTGGTGAAAACTTTGTAGGAAATAATCTCCACCTGGATATAACCTTCATAGGGAGAATTAGTGACCATATATCTCCAAGATATAGAATAAACACTAACCCTATAATGACTTCCTTAGAATCTAATGGAATTCGCTTTTTACCCCCTGAAGCCTTTAATTCCTCTAGAAACCAAGGACATGAGTGGCAAACCCACATAAACACTTTATCCACAAACCCAGTAGTTACTACTGCCCAAACTGCAATCCTAAACAATAGAAGACGGTCTCTTTCTATTAGGTTTACGGATTACGAAAATACAAATAATTCACAAACTGATGAAGAAGAAACAGAACCCCCTAGAAATTCATCAGCATTTATGAATATAATAATAGAAGATGATGAAACTTCAGATGATGAAAATGAAGATTTTCTATATAGACAAAATTTGTTTTCCGGATATGAAGAAAGAAAATTAGATCCTGAAAACATAGAAAATAATTTCGAAGAAATAGAAAATTTAATAGATACCATTGATCTGGAAGAATGGTATAAAACTGAAAAGGAACTTAAGTCATTTGTAGACTTAGATAACAAATCTGAAGCCTCTTTCCAAACCCATAAAGGATTCATGGCTGACGAAGAAAGTGTCTCAGGAGTATATAATCAGTCATATGATTATGTCACAGAAAATTATAATTTAGGGTTTCCTCCGAGACAACCAATACTTACTCCATTTGATAATACAAAAGGAGAAAATATAAAATCAAAAGGGAAACGAATCCCTATTGAACCATCATTTAATATGCCAAACCTATTACTCAATATAGGAAGCATAGATCCACAATTATTAACAAATTACATAGAGCAATGGTCCTCTGCTGTAATTAGAAACTATAAACTGAATCATGAACCTCAGGTTAATGATAGTAATGAAATGATAGCTAGAGCCGAAACTTATTTAGGAGATCTAGCAAAAGCTTGTTGGGAATCATTTAAGCAAACCCATCCAGATATCATTAAAAATAATTTGATCGAACCAGGACCAAATATTTACAATTTTGTGAGCCTAATACAAAGACTGTTTACTGCCCAGTCAGTAAACGATGGAAATACAATTAGACAAAAAATTTACTTAGGTAATCTGGAAAGATTGTCCATAAGTTATTTCGGAAACATTAAAGAATTCGTCCAAGATTATTTAATGTATGCCGCAACCGCCGGAGGATTTATGGATAGATCCTTAGGTGAAAAATTGTTCCTAAAACTCCCTGGAAAGTTAGGACAAAAAATTAGAGAAAGCTGGAATAATGATCAAATAGAGCCAGCAATGAATAACTTAACAGTAAGAATCCAACACATCATGAAAGTGATGGAAGACACCTGTACCAATATAGCTATCAATAAACAATTAAAGCTAGCAGACGCTGATATTTGCAAACAAATCTATACTCCACAACAGTATAATAAACAAATTAGGAGAAAAAGACCCCAATACAAACCACCTCCTAAGAAAAGACAACAAACCAAAAGATACTCAGTTAGGAGTTCTAATGCTAGAAAACCTACTCTGGATAAAAATAAGCATGTTCGAAAGGTCAGACAGGACAAAAATTATACAAAGCCATTAGAATGCTTTGCCTGTCAACAAACGGGACATTATTCTAGAGATTGTCCAAACAAAGCAAATCTGTTTACCAGAGAAGCAGAATTAATAAAAAGCTGTAGGATGAACCTAATTCCTATAGATGAATCAGTTTCAACAGATTCAGAAATATACTCTATAATCAGTTGGTCAGATAATACTTCTGGCGAAGAAGACAACCAAAAAGATTATAGAATAATTAATGAATTCACTAACAACGAATTCGAAAACATCTACAGAATAGATGATAAATATAATAATTATGGGAAAATGTTAGATGAATTAGGTTATGGCTTAATGAATCTAACAATAGAACCAGACTCGTGTAATCACGAAATACAATACTTTGTGGGACCAGACCATATAGCCTGTAATACCTGTAATCGGTACCCACATAAGGACAAAAGAGCTCACTGCTCTTTGTGTTATAAAAATTTCTGTAAAACTTGTTTAAAAACAAATTACAAAATTAGTTTCCCTGAACAAAAAGAAGAAAAGGGTATAGATAAATTAACATCCAGTAGGATATCTAACCTAGAAAATAGAGTAAATACTCTAGAAAACACGGTAAATTTCTTGTATGAAAATTACGAAAACTCATTAGAAAAACCCTCTACATCCAATATGTATAATGAGACAGATAACTCTTTGATGGCTACACAGCAAGACTGTATACCATTAATCTGCAATAAAAACAAAATCCGAAATCTAAAAATTTTGGTAAAACTAACTTTCCCAAAAATAAACAATTATGGAAAAACAGAAAAAATAGTACAAGCCCTAGTTGACACAGGATGTACACAAACAATTATTTGCAAATCCATAGCCCCAGAACAAAATATTGTCCAAAGTGATAAAACCATTAGGACAAGAATAATGTCTGGAGAAATTTTGGAAAATAATTTACAAATTAAAAATATAACAATCCAACTATCAACAAATTGTGATTTGTTTGGAAAAAAAAATATTTATTCCAAAAATTGACGTCATGGATTTAGTCCGTGTACAAGAAAAGTTAGTATTAGGACTAGATTTCATATTAAATGAAAATAGATCCCTAACTATAACCAAAGATTATCTGCTAATCTCAGATAACACTCAACTCTCCCCCATAATTGAGGAATATATATCAGAGTTGCGAGAAAAGCGTGGTGAGACCACCAAGGAAAAATTTTACTGTAACAATTCTAATTGTGACAGTGAAAAAGAATGTCAGTGTAAAACAAAAGGATTGATAAATCAAAATATCCTACAAACTATAGATGAAGAAAATAACCTTACAGATTATGAAATCTCATTACAAAAAGAAACTGATTATAATATAGTCAGAATTAACAAAACAATAACCTTCGACAATATCCAACAAATTATCGATAGGTTAAATAAATCAAGTATCATAGGAGAAGATCCTACAAAATATTGGGAAAAAGATCCAGTAGTATGCAAATTGGATATAATAAATCCTGATTTAATTATTAAAACAAAAGATATTCCTTACAGCAATTTTGAACAAGAGGAATGTAAAAACCATATAAAGGCTCTATTACAACTCAAAGTAATAGAACCAAGCACTAGTCCACATAGAAGCCCAGCTTTTATCGTGAACAAACATAATGAACAAAAAAGAGGAAAGACCAGAATGGTCTACAATTACAAAAGACTCAATGATAATACTCAATTAGATGGATACACAATCCCGTCTAAAGACGTATTAATAAATAGAATCCAGAAAGCAAAATGGTTTTCTAAATTTGATCTAAAATCAGGATTTCATCAAGTAAAAATGGATCCAGAATCAATAAAATGGACAGCATTTTCCTGTTCAGAAGGATTATTTGAATGGAAAGTTATGCCATTCGGATTAAAAAATGCCCCACAAATTTTCCAAAGAAAAATGGATA
>Ga0209700_100835_pt1 | contig 61890 bp, 23 predicted proteins | sample SiratroredBW_FD_187528 | JGI IMG/M metagenome (GOLD analysis project Ga0209700, IMG submission 187528) | Root nodule microbial communities of legume samples collected from California, USA - Siratro red BW (SPAdes) (version 2) | ecosystem: Host-associated > Plants > Roots > Nodule | place: USA...
TATATTATTTTGTGTATATATATATATATATATATATATATATATATATATATATATATGGACAAGTTTCTTTTATAAATACTTTTAAGATAGGAAAATAAGAAAAAAAAAACTAAATGAAATTCTCTATAAATTGAAATCAGCTTATGTATAAGTTAAAAATAATTTTTTTTAAATTATAAGAAAGATTAACAGGTAAGTTTATTTTAAGAAAATATCAATTTTAATTTTTTTCTACTTTTCTTTGATAAAACTCATTGCGAAAAACTTGTCCAAACAAATGTATGAATTAAAAAACTTGAAAAAAAAAACTATAAGGAACTTTTAATAAATTAACAAGCTAAATCTATGTTAAAGAAAGAAATCTATCCATCTCTGTTTATATTGATTAAGTATTATTAAAACAATAAAATTATAGAATGTTTGATTTTAAAAGTTCTCGTTAACAAGTATTCTAATGCATATCTTAGAAAGATTATTTGTTATGTACAATCTTTGATTTAAGTTCAGTTAATCTTGTCAGTTCTCAAAATATTCATCTGAAGGTCGGTAAAAGAAAAATAAGGCATCTTTAAAGATCTTCATAGGTATAAAAGAATTTGCAATAATTTTTTTCTCAACTCAATATTTAAATAAATCTGTCAAGTTAAAGAAACACTTAACCTAATGATAAAAAGTAAAAAAAAAAACACTACCAATTTTGTTGTTCAGAGCTCAAAGTGTTTAGATCTTTACAAGAATAATATACATATTCAAATAGCAAACCAGTGGAGTGATTAAAATTTATATGAGATGCAAGATGTTAGCTCTCTTTAATTAGCAAACTTTGTGATCTTTGTGATCACGTTACTATATAAACCTTGTTTGTTTAACCATAAGTGACTACATTCTAAAATATACTTGTCTTAGTTAAGAGTGATTGTGTTTCAAAAAATAGTCGTGTTAGTCATGAGTGGTTGAGTTTCAAATAATACTCATGTCAGTCAGAAGTTGTTGAGATTCAAAGAATATTTGTGTTAGTCGAGAGTGTTGGATTCCAAATAATACTTTTAATCTTAGTCAGGAGTGACTACGTTTCAAAGAATACTCTGAATAGTCAAATGACTTGATTCCGGATAATACTTTGTGTTTAGTCAGGAATGATTGCGGTAAGAATAACACTCAGTTCTCATTAAGAGCCATTATAGTTCAAATAATACTTAATTTTAGTTATGAGTGACCAAGTCCAAATAATACTTACTCATTTATATCTTGTAATAATAGTTTGTTTATGAAAACTCAATTTGTTGATTAAAGATTGCATGTAGTATTTGTTAACAAATCAGTATAAAAATAATGTATGAATCTTTTTATCTCTTATCTCCTTAAATTGTGTGATATTTAATATAACTAATATCAAAGGATAAGTTTTGTGAAACAAGTATTGAAAAGCTTTCTAGACAATACATTTGTCATATTTGAAGGTATATTTGACTTTCCTCGTCAGATACAAACTTTTAATAAAATAACTTGGTAATATATTTGTTAAGCAACATCATCATCTAAATATGCATACAATATATTGCAAAATTACAAAAAATTTGGAAAACACAATTCAACCCCCTTATTGTATTTTAACTTATTTTCACACTTGATTGTAAATTTTATTTCTTTTTCTATTTTACTTTGATAAAAGTCATTATAAAAAACTTGTCCAATCAAATGCATCAATTGATTTCAATTTTTTTTTTAAATATATTTATGAAAAATTCATTAGAACATACCATATATCTAACTTTAATGGAATATACAAAAATTTATAAATTTTTTTATTAGGAAAAAATGTATAAGGAGCGCCTACCCATTAGAAGTCTTTTAAATTATATATAATAACACATGTCGTCTAAGTGACTTTAACTTAAGAATATCAATGATTGTTGATATCACACCAATCAAAATTGGAAAATAAAATCTACAAAATTTAAAAAACAAAATCTATATAAAATGTGAGAAAAAATATTGTAAAAATTATCTAAAACCGAATCTGAATTCAAATCTCAAAGAAAATTATTAAATGTATATATAAGTCATAAGGAAGAAGGATATCAATTTATACTACACATTAGAACACGTTCTAATCTTACTATGCCATTTTTCTTTAGTCTTCTATTTTCTTTTTTTGTACTTTTCTTATTATCTCTACATAAGTAACTATTCTCATGTTGAGTTGAATTAAGAATCAATCTATTTTCTTATTTATTTTATTTTTACTCCTTTTAATTGCTCAACCTTTTTATTTAATACTCTTTTTAATTAATATTTTCTATAGATATGTAAATCCTATTTAACTGATATTATAATTGAATTGATTGGGACAGGACTTTGATTGACTAACCCTATTTATATTTTAGTTCTATTGACTTTCCATGTGGTGAATGACATATGATGTGCCCCAAATGATGCAAAAATAATACGTTAGATGGTGTATATTCACACTCTTTTAGTTAATTGAAAAACGATCCTAATAATCACCCTCTCATATTTCAAATGAACAACCATTGTTGTTTAGTGTTCAAATGTAATCAATCATACCTTTAGCTAAACAATCTTCAGAGTCACATTTCTTCCAAAAATCTTGTTTTTTGCGATCTCCTACTTCTCTCACCTTATTATCGAATTACCTGGAAGTGTTATCTTTCACACACCTCCCTCGTGTCTCCGCCATCAACAACCCAACTTCTTTAGCTACCGTACTTGAATTCTAACACATTAACCCGTGAAAATAGCTCATCTCCATTAACAATTAATGCTACATGTTTTAATATATAAATATCATTAATTCTTAATCTTTCATGATTCCCATTGCAACACGACCCATGCAATTTTATGGTTATCCTCTCCAATTCCCACAAAAACTCTATTAATTCATTTAGGCATATTGTAGAAAGACATGAAAAATAATGGAAAAGATGAAAAAAAACACTAATCTGATCAAACACACCCTTCCGACAAACAAGTTGTTTTTCCATAAAGCCAGCTTCTTAGAAAACTTTTCAACTAGGGAACCCATGAATTTTTTTTCCTTGAATTTGCTCCGATAAAAAACTCCAAGTACAATAAGGGAAATTCAACCATCCTACTGTTCAGAAAGTTTGCATATATTTGTCCTCTACTTCAAGCCACACCACTTATCTGAATCTGCCCTTGTAACAATTGAGTCACAAAGTCAATTCAAAACACCTTTAAAAAACACCTTAAAATCTTTTAATGACCATCATATTATTTAAAAAATCTCTTCCATAAAAATAGTATCATGTGCGTAATGTGCCTATTGTAGAAGGTTAACTTCAACCTTGTCTTTTCCAACTAAATACCCCAAAAACATCTTCTTGACAACCTCTCATCATTCATCTACCACTGTAAAGAAAAATGCAGTTTATGGATCGGGTTGAGGAAATCTGCTATGTAGCTTAAAGTCCTCATGCACTCGTTAAAACGCCAACACAAATATACACGCCTTTTAATCCTGAACCGTTTATTTTAACAAATTTCAAGTCATTTCTTCGAATACAGCGCAGCAAGGTACTAAGCATTATAACCAAAACAAGAATCTTATCCTCACCACAATATCTAGAGTAAAAAATGAACTCAGAATAATAATAATAATAATCATAATTTAGGAGTCCTCGGCGCCAATGTATATCAAAGGGTCCTAATTTTTCACACTTGTAACATACGTGCGAAGCATGGCGACAACATCATCTGAAATTTTAGCAGCCTCGGTTTTCAGGTTCTGAATTTTTGCTTCAGTTTCTTGCTCAAGCCGCTTGACATTAGCTCCAGAATCACCAGTACTCTGTATTATTAATGTAATGTAGGGCAGAGCATAAAAATTACAATACTGTAATGGGCTAGTATAACATCATCAAATATAATCATATAGACTTACGTCTGAAACCTTCTTTTGAAACTCACGCTCCAGTTGAGCTCTGTATTCAGCAATCTCTTTTTCAGCCTCTTCCTTGGCTTGTTTCAACCTGGCCGATTTTTCTAAGAGCAGACGTGCAGAGGACAGATTGATAAGGTTAAAAAAAAAAAGAGATACTTGTGATAGAATACATAATTAACAATAATACTAAAAATAGAGGGGTGGCTGAAAGTTGGCTGTTTGGCACTCTCATGTCATAGCAATAATTTTCAAAAAGAGTTTGTTCTAGAATATAATTAGAATGCCTTAACAATGTAAATGTGTTTTGCACAATCATCCAATCAAAGATTATTACGCATGGTAAGTCTATTAATACTTTAGAACTTCACTACAATAAAGTGCAGGCATGAATATTTTCATGTTGTCGTCTAATTACATATTACCGCTATATAAGTTTGCTACTTTCACTATAACTACTTCAAAATTACACTTAGGATTATTTCAGATTAATTGACCGTTTAAAAATATGTATCCTGGCCAAGCATGAAAATTAGACTAATTATTTTAAAAGTAAAATTTTAACGTGATTCCTGATTAGTATAAAATCTTTATTCTGACCAAGCATGAATTATTCTGAAAGTAAAATCATTATACAATCAAACTCTTTGTTTAATCACATGTATGAAGAGGCAAACAAACTCATTCCCATCATAAACCAATAATCCATCCTTCCAGGTTAAAAAGAAAAGACCTCTGTAAAATGATTAGAGAGTAAAACAGGTCTCTCTGGACATATATAATTGAGTCAGACATAATTGTTTTCAAGGAAAACACGTAACCAGACCAAAAATTAGACGAAATCCCGACAAAAAATGGGAAGATATGAAAGATAACCAAGGTAGAAAATACCAGCTTTTGCAGCATTCACAATCCGTTGTGCCTCTTGTTCAGCAGCCAACAACTGTTGAATTCCACCTTGACCCCTGTTGGATGCCATTCTGTGATGAAAATAGTCAGAAACTATTTACAAATGGTTAATTGGTTAAATTGAACCTACAAGAAAGCAAACACGAAGCAACTACTCCGGCAACGTAGATCAATAATTAGGCAAAAAAACAGTCTTGATTCAAACTATGAATTCGGAAAAGTGCAAGGAGTGCAACAGTAACAAAACAGAACTGATTCTATCATGAAAACTTCAAATTTTGAACTAAAGAAATTATATAACCAACCAAATACTCTTCTCCCTCCAAACAAAGGATGAGAAAAATCAGTACACGAATTAATTATAGCAAAATCATACAGAATGGAAGCATGCAATTATACATGGATCGTAATTAGCTTGATTTGCAAAGACCAAAACACTTTCAAACAACGTCTGCGACGACTAACATTAGGGTTTTAATGAGTCAAGTTTTTTAAATTGCAGTTTCACAGGATTCAAGTTTAAACTGTAGTTGTTAAGATTCGGGCGCGATTCACGATCTTGCAAAAGAAAAATGCAACCAAACCCCAGAAAACGGCGCAGTGAACTTAAAAATGAAATTAACGCCAAGCAGGGATCATCCAATTACAGAATCACAAATTTTACTCGGTTAAAGTTGGATCTAACTCCTCTAAAGTGAAATTTTCACTTTCAAGTGTCAAATAAGTACGACAAAGGTGAAAATACATACAGGCATAGATGTGTTGGAATATCAATTTATCAACCATTGATTTTCTTATTTAATCAGTAAGATTAATTACTTCCCCTGAAAAACTTCTCAAAATCGTTATTATTATTTGTTCTTAGATCGAAAACCTAGAAAAGCTAATCAGCATAGCACGGAATCGAAATTCAGTAGATACAATAATTTAAGAAGCAAAGATCCAAATCTAGTAAAGGTGCAGTTCAAGTTCAGCGTTTGTATTTAATTTATACTTTTGCAGGGTAAAGAAGATGAAGGTAATTAAGAGAGAAGGGAGAGAAAAGAAGCGGAAGAAACGGCGTGGAATTGGACAGGGAAAGCAATGGAATCGCTTAGATCTGAGAGGGAAGAAGAGAAGCGTACCTGTGACTGAAAGCGAAGTAGGAGAGACTAGATCCCCAGAAATTTCTGTGTGGTGTCAAACAAAAACTGTCCCAAGCTATTGCCACTGTTTTGCTTCTTAACCTTCCACTGCATGTCTTTTTACTTTTACTGCATACATAATATTTTTTTTTCACATAAATTATTTCATTCTGTGGTTTTTTTCACAGTTTCTAAAATATCACTCAACTATCATATTTTTTATTTTAATTTCCTAACTAACATTATTTATTAATATTATTTACTGTAGTTGTAATATTTTTTATTTTCAACATTTTCTTTTTACATCATATTTTATTTTAATTATCATCATTCTTTTAATTTTATAATTTAAAATTATAATTTATATACTTATTTTTTTATTAAATCAATTTGTATTAAGTCACACCCACCCATGTTTAAGATATACTTGTAACCGACACATAATTTTATAACTATCCTAATCTAGTTAGTTACTCATTTTATTATGAGTTATATAACCAACTATCTAATATAGATTTATTAGATATTCGGATCAAGTTGGTTTCAAATACTTAAAAAAATATTTACACTTTAATTTTGATAAAAACATTGATTATATAATATTTACTTATTTTCTTTATTATTATATACATATCAACAATAAATAAATTAACTTTTATTTGAAACTATTCAAGAATTTAATTAATATTTACTTTTAAAAAATATCTCAAATTTCATTTTTTTATTACTCATTTAGATATTTTTTAACAAACTAATAATACAAAACTTAATTCAAATATTAATATTATAATTTTTTTCAAATTTCAATATTATTATAAAAGTACAGCTATAAAATTATTATGATTTATTGTGTTAAATTTATTTTTTTAAATATAAAATTTAAATAATTTATCATTTATTTTCCTATTATAATTATTAGTTCAAATATTATATATTCATTTTTATTATTTAAATTGATAATGCAGTTCCCATGTATCCAAATTTATAGCATGAAGTAACATTATTTGATGATGTTGAAAAATTTTGTGAGAGTAATCTATGGAAAGCTAAATTATATTTTCGACGAGTTGAAAATGACGTTTTCGAGTTTTAAAAGAAGTTACAAAAAGAGCACATTAAGTAAAATACTTTTTTAGACAATTGACACTGATAACACATTTGAAATTTTATTTCAGTTGATTTATGTAAAAGTTGATGTACTCTTACTTACTTATACTAATCCTAAAAAAATAAATATCTCGGTCAAAGACGTCGTTTCACCTTGTGATCACTCCCAAGTCATTCATGTCTCGGTCAATGACACTTCATCTCATGATCCCTCTTAAGCTAATATTCGGGTGAGGAAGTTTTATCCTAAATGATCCCTACTGAAAATGATAAACACAATAAAAGATATTTACTTTTAAAATTCAAGATAGCATCGAGACTCTATCAGCCCAAAATATGTTTTCATTTGCTTATGAAACTTTATTAACATTAATCATCTCCATTATCATTTACATCAACATTTGGGCTTGGAGGAATCTTAATCTCTACCTCGATCTTGTTTTCATCGATCATATCCTCTACAGACATCAAAGCATTATAGTACACATATTTTCTTACATCAAATCTCTCATCAATGATAAAGACCTGGTATAAAAGAACAATTTGCAAAAGGCCTTACTCAAACCCTCCTTATGTTGAGCTAGAAGACACCTCTTCAGCTCTGTAAGACCCCTCGTCATCCTTTCCTTATTCCTCTACATAAGCCAAGGTCCATGTTTGTCAGGTTTTGCTATAGCCTGCACATTTTAACCTTTGTCATCTCTTTCCTTATCCTCGACTTGCAAACATTAAGTCTTTCATGAGTTGCAATGGACTATCAAGTCTGATCTTTCTCGTTTAAATTTCTTGAGCTGGTTGTTCAAGGATATTTTCTCCTTTAAAATCTCAATGATTTCCTAGCATCAATCAGCTGCACCCTTAATTTCTCCATCTCGGTTACAAAGTCTCTTCACTAATTTCGATTCTAACTGTCAACCTACCACTAGTGCACACGATTGCAACTTCACAAAGGACTTATAAGGGTTAGATCGATCTCGGCTTTGGAAGAAGTAATAGAAATCTCAATACCTTCACATATTCATAGATTGAGACCAGACACATCACACCACCTGAACTACCACTCCTAACAAAGTATCCTTGTTTCGACAACCTATTTGAAGGAGATTGGTGTCTTTGAGAGAACTTCTCCTTCTTCTTATGCTTCGTTTTATCAACTGATTGGGTCGTAACTCCACTACCAACTCAACTACCTTCACAACTTGGCCCTCTTTCAAAGGACCACTAACATCTTTTCCTTTTTCCTCAATAATCAGTTCTTGTCGAAATAAGTTATGGACAATTTAGCCAAGTTAAAATCGGTACAAAAAGGAGTATCAAATTGACAATAATGCATACCGTAAAGATCAGTGTGGGAATGACGAGAAAAAAAAAACTGAGAATATTCTTGATGGATAGCGTGCGAGGAAGCTTATTGAGAACCTGTAAGATCCTATTGTCGTATAGGATCATCATTGATCTTATCCAATTATGATTCCTTATCGAATTTTTTCTCTAATAGAACGAAAACTTAGTTCTATCCTCATCATAAAAATGTTGACAACGTGTTAGCTCAATGATAACCTAAAATTCCCTTCCTAAAAAATTACTTTAACAAAAAGTATAAGAAGTGAAGAAGCAAATTCACGACTGCCTAACCAAAGATAGCCTACCAACTAGGTCTCTTGGTTGGGTACTATAAAAGTATAGGGAAACCTAATGATAGAGTTTAATTGAAGCGCCCAACATATAACTCAAAATGCTTGAAGAAACGTCTAACTATTAGGGTGTAGTTGTGTAGGCACCACATTCACCACCCTTAGCACCCTCATTGTTAGCTCATCAAGAAGAAACTAAACATGGATGTCGGTAATCAAATATGACAACATGTAAAAACATTCATTTGAGTACCCTTCTCTCCTGTGATAGACATTACTAGCCTAGAGCCTATGGGGCTAGTATAATGGCACAACTGGGAAGATACCAAGCCCATAAGAAATGAAAATTTTCTTTCAAGACTCATAGCCTAACCTCTAACATAGGGTTCAGTGTACAACACAGTATCTAGACGACATCAATCTCCTAAAAGTTGATTCAAGCCCATTCGTTATTAAAATATTACAAATAGGTCAATGTTTATGAGATAAGAATGATCAATTATTATATTTATTATACATCTTTTACCTCTTGTTCAGTTACACGTCGAAAGATATTTGTATGCATTCCATCTCCTTTCAGCAACAACGATTCAAAAGTTACATATAGGTGATCAACATGGAAGTCAGACTTACAATTAGTATCAATCTTATAAAGAGACATAGACCCTTATAAAAACAAAATTAAATCATAAAGTATTCATAATTATATTATTAATTAATTAATTAAAATTTAATAATTTTATTTATTATGTATAATACACGGAAAGATTGAATAAATTGATTTTGAATCTATCATAAAAGCTAAAACAAAATTATTGTGAAGTTGTTTTGCAGTTTTTATCCTTGGGCCTATAATTGCATTCCTGGATCTACATTTTCCTCTGATTATTCCTTTGGGCCTTTTGAGCCTGCGTCCTTCTCTACTGTTCACAAGAAAGAATTCACTTTTTCTAACTTTTTTGTTTCATTAATTAATTAAGTAATCTGGAGTGATGCTTTCAATTAACGACAGCTGTTTTTGACATGGACATATATGATCTAACCAAAATTAATCCACATGGTTAATAGTGATGCAAACATAGCTACACAAATCAACGTACAAAAACTTTATTGCCACAAATCGACAATAAAAACTTTCAATCGATTGTGAAACTGCAATACTCTACAGAACAAAATGAATTGAATAAAAACTATATGCTGACAAACAATTAATGGCTAGTGGGGACTAAACTCTTGGTCGCATTCTTCAGCCTCTTCGGGAATGGTTTCTAACACAGGGGCATGTGAAACCTTTCTCACAGAAATCAGTGGTGCGGGTGCAAACTCGGTATAGTATGCCAACAACTTCATTTCCCTTGCCATGGCACCAACACTTTCAAATGTGGCAAGTCACAAGAATGTTCAGTTCTTTGATGAACTTGAGAGAAGAAAGTGTTGGAATGTGTTCTGAGAAGGAATACCACCGAGGTTGCCGTTTTATAAGGGTTTCAAAGTGACAACATTAATGTATGCGAGTATGACGCATTATCAAGTGGCGAAGAAATAATGCACGGGGAAAATATGGTTTTTGTTTCATGGCAAGCATTGCTTAGGACATAGGAAAGGTCACAACCGTGGATATTTTAAAAATAATCAAATCAGTATTCAAGCTAAATCTTTTGTTTTTTTCCAAATGTCGCCATTCAAGATTTTTATATTAAACCTAAGAAATATAGTAGCTTTTTTTTATAAATTATATAGATTTAATTAACTATCTCTCAAATTTAAAATTTTTCAATTAAATTTGTATTGAAAAGTTTGTTCTGCTAAATATTTTAAGTCTTTTTTTTTTTTTTTTAAAGTTTTAGTTTTTTTTTTTTTTTTGAAGATCTAGTCGTTTGATTTATTTGAAAATTTTTTAATCGAGTTAATATTAAAAATTCTGTTATATGAAATGCTTAATTTTTTTTTTATTTTCGTCTAAAGATAGTGTGATTTGTCAACATAATTTTGTGATTATTAATTCTTTTTTCTTATCTTTAACTAATTAATTAACTCGTTTTTCTCCTTTAACTCGTTTATTCTTTCTTCAAGAATAAATTAATCAATAAAGTAGAAAAAAATTGAAACATAAGTTAAATAAGAGAAAATAAAAATAACTATCACATTATTATGTCAATGACAAAATTAAATGGAAGATTAGCTAAACCAAAATAAAAATACCATTATTTACTAATATTATTTATTATAGTTGTGATATTTTATTTATTTATTTCTCTTATTTGTAACATTTTTTATTTACATAATCTTTTATTCTAATTATTATCTATTTTTTAATTTTATAATTTAAAATTATAATTTATATTTTTTATTAAACTAATTTAATTTCTATTACGTTAGACTAGAGATATGCAGGTAACAATATATCACCATAACTTAGTTAATCATTCATCATGAATCATATAACTAATTATCTAATCTTGCCCTACCATATTATACAAATAGAACTTCATTTTTTCATAGAATAGTCACTTCATCCTACTCTAACTTTACACTCACTATTCTATTTTTAATTGTGTCAATCATATGTGAGAGTGTCTTGTGCAAGTAGACTCGATTGTTTTTTTTATGTAGACTTCCTTCATTCTCATATTTTTATTTTCAAAGACTCGATTATTTTTTTCCTTATCCTCGACTTGCAAACTTTGAGTTTTTCATGAGTTAGGATTGACTATTGAATCTGATCTTTCTTGTTTAAACTCCTCGAGTTATCGTTCAAGAAGAACTTTTCCTTTTAAATCTCAATGATTTCTTAGCATCACGTAACTCCACCCTCAATTTCTCCATCTTGGCTATAGAACCTCTCTTCACTAATTTCGATCCTAATTGTCGACCTACCACCAATGCACAAGCTTGCAACTCTACAAAGGACTTGAAGAGATCGTAAGGGTTAGATTAGTTCACAATCTCAACTTTAGAAGAAGTACGAGAAATCTAACATCTTCACACATTTGTAAATCGAGACAAAACAAGGATATAACATCACTTGAACTACCGTTCCGAACAAAGAATTCCTATTTCGGGTTTGGAGGAGATTGACACCTTGAGAGAAATTCTCCTTCTTAAGCTTCTTTTTGTCAACTGATAAGAGTCGCAACTTCATTATCAGCTCAACCACGTTCATAACTTAGTCATCCATGTAATATCCACTAAAATATTATAAATAAAACAATATTTACAAGATAATAATAATTGATTATTAGATTTATTACACATATTTTACGTCTTATTGACTTGCACGTCACAATGTTTTTGTATGTATTCCATCCCTTTTCAACAAGAACAATCCAAAAGTTACACCTTAATGATTAGTGTAGAAGTAAGACTACACAAATGAGTGAAAAAAATATACAAATAACATCTCTAGATTCTAAAAGGTTAAAAAGACACATTTAACCTTATAAGAACAAAGTTAAATCATAAATTATTCGTAATTATATTATTAATTAATTAAAATTTAAAATTAATAATTTTATTAATTATGAATAATACACGGAAAGATTGAATAAATTGGTTTTGAATTTATTATAAAAGCTAAAACAAAATTATTGTGAAGTTGTTTTGTAGTTTTTATCCTTGGGCCTATAGGTTTCTGTACTTTAGTAATTGCATTCCTTAATCTACTTTTTCCTCTAATTATTCCTTTGGGCCTTTTGAGCCTGCGTCCTTTTGTCCTGTTCACAAGAAAAGATTCACTTTTTCTTAACTTGTTTAATTAATTAATTAAGTAATATGGGGTTCACGCTTTCAATTCACGATAGCTGTTTTTGACATGGACAGATATGATCTAACCAAAATTAATCTACATGGTTAATAGTGATTCAAACATAGCTACACAAATAAACTTACAAAAACTTTATTGCCACAAATCGACAATAAAAACTTTCAATCGATTGTGAAACTGCACTACTCTACACAACAAACTGAATTGAACAAAAAGTATATGTTGACAAGCAATTAATGGCTAGTGGGGACTAAACTTTTGGTCGCATTCTTCAGCCTCTTCGATAATGGTTTCTAACACAGGGGCATGTGAAACCTTTCTCACAGAAATCAGTGGTGCGGGTGCAAACTCGGTATAGTAGGCCAAAAACTTCATTCCCTTTGCCATGGCACCAACACTTTTGAATGTGGCAACTCACAAGAATGTTCAGTTCTCTGATGAACTTGGGAGAAAAAGTGTTGGATTGTATTCTGAGAGGGAATACCACCGAGGTTGCTCTTTTATAATGGTTACAAAGTGACAACATTAATGTATGCGAGTATGACGCATTACCAATCTCAAGGGGCGAAGAAATAACGCACGGGGAAAATATGGTTTTTGTTTCATGGCAACCATTGCTTAGGACATAGGAAAGGTCACAACCGTGGATATTTTAAAAATAATCAAATCAGTATTCAAGCTAAATCTTCACAAGCCCAAAACAAATCTTTTGTTCTTTTTCTAAATGTCGCCATTCAAGATTTTTATATTAAACCTAAGAATATAGTAAATTTTTTGTTTTTTTATAAATTATATAGATTTAATTAACTATCTCGCAAGTTTAGAATTTTCAATTAAGTTTGTATTAAAAAATTTGTTCTGCTAAATATGTTAAGTATTTATTTTTTTTTTTTGTTTGAAGATCTAGTCGTTTGATTTATTTGAATTTTTTTAATTGAGTTAATATTAAAAATTCTGTTATATGAAATACTTAAAATATTTTTTATTTTCGCCTAAACATAGTGTGATTTGTCAACAGAATTGTGTGATTATTAATTCTTTCTTCTTATCTCTAACTAATTAATTAACTCATTTTTTTCCTTTTACTGTTTATTCTTTCTTCAAGAATAAATTAATCAATAAACCAGAAAAATTTGAAACACATGTTAATTAAGAGAAATTAAAAATAACTATCACATTATTATGTCGATGACAAAATTAAATGGAAGATTAGTTAAACCAAAATAAAATATATGTTTAACTTGACTTGACCAAAATTTTATTTTTCAACTAAGAATTTAGGATTTAGGATTTAGAGAAGTATGAAAATCTTAATCTTTTGTTATTATACTATGATTTAATGTTTTATGAGAGGTTAGGTCAAAGATAGTGTTGATATTTCGTTTAAATGTAATTAAAATATTTTTTTACTTTCAACTTCTTCTAATTTTAATCTTTGTAAAACATTTTCAAATTTTAAGGATGATTTTGTCATTGGGTAAGTTATTTGACTTCATTAACTATTTGTAAGATGATGTATGATATGATACACTACATTTATAAGCATGCCACTTCAACAAGTGTTCATAAAAGTTACCTTAAAAGCTAAATTACACTTAATAAAATGGTACTCTTACTATATTGATTTGCCTTTTCTTGGAAATAATGGCAAATGAGGACAATTGATCAATGACATCAATATCTACCGACGTATCCAAAGGAAGATATTGATCACAAATCAAGTAAATACGAAGTTGTCGTTATGTAACTTAGCTTTTTCCCAATTCTAAACGTGCTTCTCGTGGTAGGTGTATTAAGCAAATGTGTGTGGTGGAAACTGAAACAAGGGTACACGTATAACGCACAAACTAATCTCTAATGGCTGATTTAGAGGTAAGCACTCTTGCCATCTCACTTCGAGAAAGTGGATCCACCATTAATCTTATAACCTAATTAAGCATGATAAGTACTTTACCTAACCTAAAAGACTGTTTTTCAGTACCACAAATTAATATTAATATCAGTGATAAAGATTCAAAAACTTGGGAGCTATATTTGACTCATATTTCTTCGAATAAAATTTTAAAATTATGTGAATTAGAAAATTATGATTGAGAAGAAATATTTTATTAAAGACAATTACTTAATTTTTTTAATGAAATTAGTTATTAATACATTTTTTACTGGTAAATATTTAATCCCAATTTTAAAAAATTCAAAGAATCAAGTTAGGAACCCGCAAAGTTTAAAATGGAAAACAATGGGGGCGTGGGGAACTATGACAAATTAGTTCTTCCAGAAATTAGTGCTTCCATATGAATCCAAGATTTGTGGAGTACCAATTCCACACACGAAATTAAATATATTTGATGGTGCAAGTAGACCAATTTCACAAAGTAATATACAAAAAGGGGATTTAATTTCCTAAAACAAATTATTACTCTATTTTTCTCTATTAGTTCATACTTCACATCATAACAAACCATGAGGTTGGATATATATGTCTCTGATCCAATTTTTGATCATTATTGATCGTGTATATATATTAATTGATTAAGGCTAACGTGTTTGCGAGACACTAATATTAAACGTGAATTAAACACATAAAAAATTGATTTGAAAATAAAGAAGAGAATTGTGAAAAGCGGAAAAAAAATGCAGTGTCATATTTCTTAAATCAACTCGTGCCAAATCAAAGGCAGGGATGCAGGGATTAAGTGATGGAGAAAGAAGAAAAAAAAGGAACTACATATTGCACAAAAATGAATTAACTCTACAAAGCTGTTGTGAAAAACTAGTGCTTATTTTCACAAGTGAATCATCTTCATAACTTCAAAATCTTGCACGAACCACTACTTGAGGAGGGTTTTGATGGAAGCTTTGTCGCCGTGTTCCTCAGCAACTTCTTCTGTGATGGTCTCCAGAGAAGGCGAATTGGAAGGCTTGGTTGGGAGGATTATGGGTGCCGGAGCAACCTCCATCCACGAACTTAAGTTTCTGATTCCCTTAGCCATCGATGAATTGCAGAACCTTGTGAATGCAAAGAAATTCTCTCCTCCTCCTAAACGTTAGAAAGAAGAGAGTTTGAGATACGCTTGGTCGATGTGAATGAGGTTTTTGGTTTAGTCTGAGAGAACAATTCAGAGGGTTGTGTGGTTTTATATAGTATTAGTGGAACCTAAAATAAAGAGGTAAAATCACGAGTTTTAAGGATGTCTTTGGATTGCGACCACCACATATGTTGGTGTACACGTGAGAATAAAATCAAATGTGATTTTTATGACAGATTCGTAGGAAGCTTCCAAGGAAAAAGAAGAGCACAAAACTGTTAGTGTTTAATTAAGAAACCACGTACGTGTGTTTATGTGGCTAATGCTTATTTCTAGGCCTTCCGTCCTAAAAGGCTATTCAATTGCCTATTTTAGAGGGAAAAGAAAAAAAATAGGTCAGCAACTCCTTCTTTTTCTCTGCTCCATCAGATATTGCTTTGTATGTGATAAATAATTGTAGTACCAATTTTCTCACATTCTTATTTTTTACGCCATGTTACTCTTTCACAGGTGTTATGTGTTCGATGCTTTTTGTACGGGAACGTAAATAAAGGTCAACAATTGCAAATTCTAGAAGATTCCTGGTATTAACTTAGCGATAAACCAATTCAGTTTTCTAAAGTATGACCAAATAAATAAAATTAAACGCAGAATGTATAAATTTATTTTTAATTTCTCAATTTTGAAAATATTTTGTTCGGTCTTCTTATGAGCATTGTTAGTGTGTCATAACAGTGTAATTTTATATTTATAGTTTGAGCCTTTTTTATTTAAATATTAAAAAGTAGTTTTTATTTATATATTTATGGGGATAAAGTTAAGGTGAACTATTTCATTGAAATTGCGATCAATTATGTTATATGGTAAGGAAATTGTGGATTTACAGCCCTCCCATCCTCCTCATTCTGGAGGATCTCCAAGAGTATTCACACGGTGTCAATGGTTTTACACCCTTCTATATATTTATTTTTAAGACAAAAGGTAAAATAAAAAATAGAAGTTCAATTGAAATTTTGGTTCCAATATTTTGCAAAGTTTTTACTTTTGGTATTTAATTTTTTTTTCAGTTTTAATTCATTAATATTTAATTATTCATAATCTCGTTTTTCTTTTTGTGCCATTTTGATCTCTCAATTTTTAATTGTCCATAACTTTTTTTTCAGTTTTAAGTTTAAAGAATATATAGAATGGATAATAAATTTGTAAATCACATAAAGTATAAGTAGAAGGTTGAAAGTTTAAGACATTGTTTGTTTCTAAGGATTGATTGGCGGTGAATTACTGTTTGTAACGAAAGTTAAATTTTAAATAATAAAATATTCTTTAAAATCCTGAATTCGAGAAAGCTTTTGAGTAACAGTAATTCTTCACTAAATAGTGAAGATTTGCGGGAGAGGAGGGTGAGAGAATTTTAATTTTATATTATATAAATTTAATTTATTTATATTATAATAAAATAAATATAATTAATTATATAATAATAATTAATAAATAATAATAAATTTAATAAAATTATAAAATAACAATAATAAAATATTAATATTATTATTATTATAATAATCAAAATAAATTTATAAAATAATAATATTAATAATAATAATAATAATAATTTAATTTTTATTTAAAAATAATTAATAATCTTATAATTTTAATAATTAAAATAATAATAATTTATTAATCATACTTAATAAATTAATTATATTTAATTTTAAATTAATTTTAACTATAATTTTATTTACTAAAAAATATTTTATCAATCACATATATCACATCATTCACAAATTTTTATAAACTTTCAACTTAAATCTTATCATCTTTTCCTTAATCCAAACAACCAAACTTTTTACACACTTAAATCATCTCAAATTCATTCCCTCAAATCCATTCTCCAATCCAAACAAACTCTTAAAAATAAAAATTTGAAACGTAAGATAGAAAAGTATGAAAAGCATACAAATATTCAATCAGAAATTTTTTCAACTAACATAAGCGAATTTGTGAAAAAAGATGCACTCGATTATGTTTTTTTTTCATAATCCATGATGTAAATAAAAATGAAATATTTGTCATTTTTACAATCTACTTTTTTTCATTTAATCCATTATTTTTCTTCTATCTTTCTCTTTTATTATAATTTTTCCTCGCTCATTTTCTTTTTATTCCAAATAAATGGTTAACTTTTTTTCTTTTTACTTTTTGTTTTGAAGAACCGTTGCAATGAGTAGGCATCTTCTTCGCGATTTTAAGATGAATAAAGATTGAAAACTTTTAATCTGATCACAAGGTTCATAAAATTGAAGTTGGCTTATTTATAGGCTCTATAAGAAAGAGAAAAAACTGATAAATCTGTCCAAAGTTTATTTATTTATTTATGTATTTTTCTCTATCACTCACATCAGAGGCTCGTTTTAATTTCTTTTATCTAATTGCTATAAAAAAAAACATACGAGGGGTAGCATTAAGAAAAGGATGACGGGGTATATGGAAATGTAGTGACAGAGTTAATGCTATCATGGTAATACATGACATATCTAGAAGTAAAAACAAAATATTTAGAAGATTAAATAACTTAAAACAAAAATTAATTCAAAGTTCGAAATTTTAAAATATTACAAAATATCCTCAAGAAATAGAAATAAAATTATTGATCCATATCTTTTATCTTTTAGATTAGATTAGAGACATGTCATTGCACAAAGCATTAGACAATCTTTACAAATGGTAGTAAAGGACTGTTTAAATTTCTTACCATAAGAGATAATCATAACAATTTTTTTAACTTTTTTAAAAGTAGTTGGAATTTCTCAAAGCAAATTAGTTGATAAACTCGAATTTTTGGAATTTTTTAAAATACATCTTTATTCTTAAAAAATTTAGAATAAAGATGTATTTGAGTATACATTTATGATCATACCTAATTTTTTTGTGTACTGTAAAAAAAGTCTTTTTAAAATCAGAAGTTATGATATTTTCAAGTTTTATGTCAATTTTTTTATATATTTTTTAAATCAAATTATTTTAAAATCTAAACCTTTTTATTTTAAATAAAGACAATGTGCTTACAAAATATATTAACTCAAAAATGTTAACTACTAGTATTAGTATAACTAAAATTTAAAATATGCAAAACAAAGTTATAAATTGAATTATCTATTTATGTGCATTGAAGAGGAAAAAAAAAAAGAAAAGAAAATATTGTGAAAACCCAAGAGTGAAAAAGCATATTTCATCGAAACTCATGTTGTAATATAGATATGTTACGTTCATTGTAACAAAAATTGATATTCAAATTTTTACACACACTATATCTTTTTTATTATAAACGATATAGTATGCAAATTGTTAACCAATATGATATCTATATATGACATAAAGTTTTAATAGGAATCTATATACTATCTGAAAGAGTTATAATTAAAAAAACTAAAAGTAAATGTTGTTGATGTTAATAAAATTGAGATTTTATATTTTTTTATTTATCTGTCCCAATGATTATTAAGAAGATAATATGTTTGAAGCTTTCATGAAAAAATAGAAAAGAAGTAAATGTTGTTTAAAGTGTGACGATGAAAATTTTTTTTTATTAAGTTTGTGTGTGAAGTTATTGACAATAGTTAAAGACAATTGTGAGAAGATAGATTTAGAAAAATAAGTGATCCAGAGAAGATTTAGTTATTCTCATCAAAATAACACATTAAAGTTTATTAACAAATAATTAAGTATATAATCTTACATTAAATATAAATAAAAAAATTAAATAATATATAAAAAATAAAAAATATAATATTATCTTAAACTTTTAGATTGGATATAACGTCACTATTTTTTAGATCCAACTCAAGTCTAATTGTTATAATGTTTATAAAATTTTTTTAGCAAAACCATTCAACAACATATATTAAAAAATATTATTTTAATAGTTTAATTTATATATATATATATATATATATATATATATTAATTAGATAAAATAAGTTTATTTTAAATAAAAAAAATGTAAATGGAATCATAGGTGTATTTTAAACTATTTTTTATGCTCAATATTTTATAATAATAGTATGTTGTTACAATCATTGTATGTTGTATTTGATTTTAAAAGAGGAAATAGAAAAAAAGTGAGGAGAGAGATAAACAAATAAATATAAATGTACAAAATAATAGTGCACTAAATCGAAATAATTATATAATACTATTCTTCTACCATATTGAAACTTTCTCTTTTAGCTATCTCGAGATTTTCTCTTCTTAATGTGTTGTTTATCCAATTCTCTCAAGAAACTGGGAAAGCGCAAGTAATTTAATACCTAAGAAATATCAACTTATTTATAAAGTGGTGCACTCAGTCTAATACTTAATTAGTACTTAATATCATATGATTACGTGCATAATATCATATGATTATGTGCATAAGGATATTTATGTAATTATCAAGATTAGTCAATCTAGGTAACGAATCCACACTATCTAAGATTCCATTAAACATATAATTAGTTTAGAAAAACAAAGTCTAGCTTCCATTATTGTTTTACTGAATATTAATTTATGTACTTATTTTATTAATATTAATTATTTTCTATAAATATAAGCCAATATAGCTGCTAAATATGATAAAAACAAAAATATCAACTTACACCATAAAGTAAAAATAATTAGTTTTTAAAATGTTTATTTTGTGACTTCCTTGCTTTCTTTCAATATCAACGATACCTTTCTTTTTCTCTTAAGCACTCACAATACAGTAACCGTACTATGGATGTGAGGATGGGTACGTCAGAAAAAAAAAGAAGAAGATAAAGATACTTAAAAAAGACATTCTAATATTAAAATTAGTATTCGGATATCAACTTTTATATAAATGGATAAAGAAAATATATATTTTTTCTTGAACTTCTAATATTATTTGTAAGAGTTAAAAAATAGTTTAGATGTGATTAATTTTTTTTATAGTATTATTATTTGGACTATACGTTCTAGAGAAGAAATAATATAAAATATTAAATACGATTAAGTACTATTCGATCTTTCCTTACCTAGAAATGTCTCAGCTCATTAATACACGAAGAAAAATGAAAAAAAAAAACAAAAAATATAAGAGAGAGTTTTCTAAATAAATATATAAATAACTACATAAAAATACTATATAATTAATTAGGATGTACACATAATTTATCATGTGTTCTAAATGATATTTGAATAAGGGTTTTTAACATTCATAATCAACTAAATGATATCCATATTATGAGTATTTTTTGTTTTTTATAATAATAATTAAAATTTAATATTATATCAATAAATAATAATAAATAATTTTTTCTGATTACAATTTTTTCTGTTACTTTATTTTGTATTTTGTTATTTTTTTTTTTATCTTCATCTTTCTATCTATACCAAAGGAAGCGTTAGAGACATTAATTTGAACCATCGTTTTCCTCATGGTGTGTTTTTATTCTTTGATTTCTTTATCTTTCCTTCCTATTTTAAACTTGGATATATAAATAAGTTTAACATTTTTTTAATTTTAAATCCTTGTTTTATATCTCTTATAAACTAATTTTAATTCAAAAAACACTTTGAAAAACGAAGTGCTAAGAAAATTGTTACAATAATTTAGGTTAAGACTTTGAAACCAAACTGCCTTAAAAAAATTTAATTAAAACTTATTGATTAATTTTACTGTAAGTAGTATATTTTTAAATTTATTTAGAAAATAAGAGATATTAATATGTTATGTTACAAATAGACAGCTTCTGGTGAATCAATTCAGATTGTCACCTTTTCTCACACTGAGTCTCTGTCCTCCATTTTTGGATCTTAATTTTATTTTTTTATTGTCAACGAATTCTCCTTTTAAGTTGATATATAATATGGTTTCTTTAGTGGCTGGGCCACTGTAAATGACATATAAGTTCATTCCTCACTAATTACACCAACTTTTGTTGATTTTTTTTCCCTCAGTAGTTGATATAGCAAAATGAGATAGAAGAATATGTATTTATATAAAATGTTTAAAATACTTTTAATATTTGTCTCTACTGAAATTATGAAAAGAATGAAGAAAAAAAAAACACAATTATATTTGGAATCACTTTCAGAGTTAATTAACTAAATTCAGATTACTTTCTTAAAGATCAATAAGGCATATTGTCTAAATTAGTTCTTTTAATATAAATTAATTGGTGTTAAAAGACATAATCCTCTTTTTCTTTGAAATTAATAAACGTAGAGTATAAAATTAAAACAAATTCGAAATTGCCTAGATTTCATTTCTCATTAATACTTTTCTTTCAATTTTGGTTCCCATAGTTTCATACATATTTACCCCTCATCTCTCTAGTTCATATTATTCCCATTTCCATATCGTTATTTTCAAGATTTGTATATAAAAAAATTGTTTTTTGTTACGACATGTTAAAGCCCATAACATAGCTCTCATTATTTTCAGAGTACTTTTTTAGTGTAAAAAATATACATTTTAAAAAGTTGACTCCAAAATGAGTGAGGTTACCTAAAAAGTTTTGTAGGGTGAAGAAAGAAAACCTTATTGAGCTCAGTTCATAAAGTCCAAACCAAAATCTACTATTTCGAAATTTGGATTCGTTCTTCTTGCACCTCCAAGCCTTTTTCAGCCATCTCCAAAATTCAAAAATATTTCAAAGTGTAGTTTTCATGAAATTACAGTTTTATTCTTATGGAGGTGGCTGAATAGAAGGTAGACAATTCTGGATTCGGATAACAGTTTTGGAACACTTCATTTTATAACTGATTTTTCGTATAAAATGAGTTACAGAACGGAGTGTTTCGGAACTGTTTTCCGAACAGTTGCGGAATTCTGTTCTGCAATTTATTTTGCAGGAAATATGAGTTACGGAATGCTCTGTTCCGCAACTCTTTCGTATGAGACGCAATCTACTCCCAAATCGCAAACTACACAAAATCTCCCTAAATACTTTACAAATCCATAAATACATTATACATATATCAAATAATCCTCAAATACATTGCTATTGAAGGTTGACGAAATGAAAACGACCAGGAAAACATATGATGAAACAGTGGTTGTGCTTGAAGGTGAAGCAGCAGAAGTGAAATGTAGCGAAAAGGTTTTAAGATAGAAGGGTATTTTAGTCTTCACAATGTTATTTTAAAGATATTTTGGTCTAAATAAAAAAGTTTGGAGGTGACCCAAGAAATGCTTGGAGGTGCCGGAAGAAACAGTCCGAAATTTGAATCCACTACAGGCCCATTTCGTAATAGTGTTCATTTATAATATATTGATTTGCTTAACATATTAATGGATATAGAAGGACTCGTCAGAGATTAACAACTATAATATGAATGGCATATCCTTCAAACCGATAATTATCTTCATAAAATTATATCTTAATGTGTCAATTTCTTTTCATTTTTATGTTTACTAATTTATTTATTCTTTCTTTTACATGTTTTTCTTAATTTTATTCAATTCTCATCACCTTGAAATAAACAAAAATTTAACTTTGTTTTTTAATCCATAAATTGTTTAATTTTATTTAACTTGCGTGTGTTTATTTGAAATTAATCATTAAAATACTTTATTTTAATAATGTTATTCTAACATTCAATAGAATAAATTAAGATAAATAAATTGATAACTATATAAAAATACATATAATTATGAAATTTAAAGTTACATTATTTAATAATCATTTATAATTACATATAATTATTTGGAATAACATGTTAAACATTTTTTTGCAATAAATTAACTTATAAATTCTGAACTGCAAATAACTTTTGACTATTTAAACAATGTGAGAAAAATACTTTGAACTGGACTATAGGTGCATAATAGACTAATATAATATGTTTTCGTTTCAAGTAGGTTTCAACAATATATCCCTAATTTTTCATTATGGTTATTATCATGTCCATCAAATAATTGATACAGTTGAAGACTCTCTAAGACATTTTGGAGTAAATAAAAAAAATTGAGTTGAATACATAATTTAGGAGAGTATACATGTGTTTTATTTTATTATATTGTTATTATTTATGTTCTTATGAAGTTTTTTTTTTACTTGGGTGATTATAATGAACGTAATTATTTTTTAAAATACGGTTAGATATTTTGCATATAGATTAATTATATAATTACATTTTGTCAAATATTATTAGAATGTGAATTTATGTTTTTTTCCTAATGATTTTTAAGTGGTTTGTAAACACTACCTATAAATTTTGTTTTATTTTTTTTAGATATATGTCAATTTAATGTGTAGTTATCGTTTTCTGTTCGCAAATTTTGTTATTATCCTTTTTAAAATTGGAAAGTGAAAAAAAATTAAACATAATTTACAATTAATTATTTAAATAGATTGAAATTCAATTTTTAAATAATTTTTCATTAAATTGTCAATTTTATAAAATAATTATTTTATAGCTAATCATTTTTTCACATTAATTTATACTAATTATTATTGAATTTTAACTAAAGACAATTTAATAATTTCTTATATTATCTAATTAATTTAATTTTTCTATTCAATCAAATTAACTATTTTTATTTAATTTTATTTTATTCATGTATTTAAACAATCTCACTTTTCTTTTATTTTCATTGCATGCACGATCTAAAATAAAACATAACATAATGTCTTTAGGTTAACGTTTAGTGGAAGAGACAATATAACTTGATGCACTATGTTGTAACTTTTTAAGAAGTGGTAAAACTAACTTTTAAATAGGATTTATATTTATTTATAAACTACAAATTGGTATTCTCATATTTCCAACATAATGATTACGTCAATCATAATTGTAGGTCTATGCTACAATCCTTTTTATCCATAACTCTCAATTTCCATTCATCAACTCATAATATTCTAAACATATTTTCAATGCAAAAAGCTAAAACAATAAATGTCACGTTAATTTAAAATTTTAATATAGTGATTTTTCTCTGTCAGAGGTCTTTTCAGATAAATATTTAGATAAATGTAAAACAGTTTAAATTCTTTGTGAATTGTTTCTTAGAAGCATGTTAAACAAAGGGGTTTAAATTTAAAAATTGGTACTAGATACTCTAATCTAAAGGGTCATTCAATTTATTTATTGATGAACTCTCCATTATGTTGGTTGGTGAAAGAGTAATTAGGAGAGAAAGAAACGTTTCCTTATTGTAAGAGATTTATATGCAAATGGAACTGAATTCCAAAGGCACGTAGAATGGATCAATTGGAAAGTGAACTGCTATGGCATTACAGAACAAAAGAACTACTTAATTGCATAGGCAGTGGTAGGGACATTTTTTTATTAATGACCACCATACACTATTAAAACTATCATCTCTTTTGGCTAAATTTCCTTTCACATACATTCTTACTCAGCTCTCCCATCACAGCAATCATCACTTCAGAAAATTACTTTGGTAGCGACGTGTTGGTGAAACTGAGGGTAAAATTGTGACCTCATAGCTGATATATATTTGTGACATTTTGTACATGCCACAATTTGTAAGATCATAGAACATGCTACCAACAAATGTACCTAGCTTCTAACTAGGTACTGCACCAACAAATTCTATAAGAATGTTGGAAGAGAAGTGTAGCAAAGTGGTGCATAATGGCTAAGAAAATTGCTGCAGGTTCAAACCACTTCTTCAATTATATGCAGCAGATTTTTACCTTGTTGGCCATGGATAGAAAAGAAGAATGAAAACCAAACTTTAGCCTATTTTTGCTACCATATTCACGTTCAGAATAGAACTTACTTACATATACTTATGAAGTTATTATGGATGCATGAGTTGATTGTGAAAATTGTTTCTAAAAGCTGTGAAAGCTAGATAACCTCACATGGGCATATAAATATTTCTCTTCTTATCTAAAGCAAACTTTGGCGTAGTGCGTGAGAGTGACACATCAAAGTTGAGCAGAAGTAATGTGTAAAAGGAAATTGTAGCAAAGAATCCAACATATTCTAAACAATAGATTGTACTGTCTAGTTGCAATAATGTTATTGATTTTGGAGGAACACAAGGGCTCGTACGTGAGTTCACAATCCAAGTAAGTAGAGGGGGAAAAGGAAAAGGAAAAGGAAAAGGAAAAAGAGAAGAGACCCTGGATTTGTGTGTTCATCTAGCTAGAGCTAGATGCTTAGTTAGGTTTTCCATATATAGATAGCATATTTATCTATAACACTTGATCCCTAAGTCCTTGACCTTTTTCATCTCAGTGAAATAAATAAAATCCCTTGATCAATCATTTTCAAGTCCCAGAAAGGAAGCCATCCTCTTGAGTTCCACATCCAAGAGGGTCTCAAGAGGGTCAAATTTCTCTGGCAAGAGATGGTGACAATGATCAGAAGGTGAAGATGAGCTAGGGCTGTTGGCTAAGCCTACTTGTTTGTTGTTGTGATCTTCCTCCGTTTGTGGGGCCTTTGAGTTGGAATCATCAGCAATATTCAACAACTGGTTTTGATCAATATCGATGAGGAAATCACTAAAAGAAGCTTCATCACTATTACCCTCTACTTTATTTGAGGGACTGAGAGTAGTAGTACTACACCTATTACCACCATTCTCCATAATTTTACTGTATTCAACTGCACTAACTCTCCTAGGGCGTGGAGCTTCTGGTGCCACATGCACTTGCTTGATCTTCTCCTCTTCGTCACGTTTGTGTTGAAGTGAAGAAACAGATGATGATGATGTAGGGTGTTTCGGTAACTTCTTTGACAGATTTGTGTTCCAGTAGTTCTTGATTTCATTGTCTGTTCGTCCAGGTAGCCTCTTTGCTATCAGTGCCCATCTGCATAAAGATAAAAAAATTTTCTGATGTACTAATGTTGCTTTCACTAAAAATTTCTGATCCATGTTCAGTATATGAAATAACACCACCTCTTTCTTTATTTAGACTTTGTTAGAATTTTATATTCTTATAGTTTATAAACTGTCTTCAAATTGAGTGAAAATGGTGCTACTAAGAGATCTTTTGAATTATGAGAACTTAAGTTAAAATGCAAAATAATTAATAAAGAAAAATCACCTGTTACCAAGAAGACGATGAAGTCTGATAATCAAATCTTCTTCATCCACAGAGATGTCACCTCTTTTTATACCAGGCTTGAGATAGTTCAGCCACCTTTGTCTGCAGCTTTTTCCACATCGCTTTAAACCTGCAGACATCATTGTAATGTGTATATACAACAAAATGCCAATGTCTATAATAAAGAAAAGTACTAATAATTGGATTTAAGGTCAAAACACACGATTGTTTTGTGAGGCACCACATGCAAAATAGACAAAATAGACCAAATGTTCACCATATTACAATGAATGTGTATGAACCAGTGTGGCACATTTATGTACGTAATGAAGTATAATAGAGAAAATGATGTGAATGTGGATATATATACCTGCATTTTGGGCAACCTTCTGCCATTTTCCTTCTCCATGGATGGCTACATATTTGGAGAGGGTTTCATCTTCTTCTCGAGACCAAGCACCTTTGTTGATCTCTTTGGGACAGCAGGGTCGTCTTCCCATCTTCCTTAACAATGCTCCTTCTCACTACACACACTACCTATACTTTCATATTGCACTCAAATTAACACCTGGCACGCATAAAATACCAGTCTTATTATTGCAAATATGATTCGGTTATCTTATGAAGTATGTTGTACTTTCAATATTCCGTAGCTATGGAAATATTAGGCTTGTCTCTTTTCTTTTCACAACTATCTATTGACATAATTCTATAGATTTAAAGTACTAGTAGTACATTATTTACTATTTTAAAGCATTATGAAAGTATTAGTCACTATTTCAATAATATCATATAGGTTGAAATCTTTAGTATATTTTTTTTATATTTTCACTCTCTAACTCATGTATGAAATTATATATTTAAGGATGACCTGATAATAGATGATTTAATAAGTCTAATAACCTTGTTATAATAGACTATTATACCATATTAAGAAGTGAATTTTATGTCTAATTTAAGATCTTAAAATTAAGATGTTAGATGGAGTTTGCATACAATTATAAATTATTAAAAGATCTTATTTTTAATCTATTTTATGAGTAGATTAACTTTAAATAGAGAAGGGTGATTGATGAATATGAATGCATTGAGCTGGAAAAGAAGAATGGGAAGGAAGAATGAATGATTAAGATGATATGGGTGAGAGCATTGGTGTGGTGTAGTCCTGGTATTGGAAGTCTCCAAAGGGGACCATTCAACAACTGATGGACCATTACCAACCTACACTGAAGATGTCCCTCCATGCACATATGCAAATTGGAGAAACCTTTTGGAGGTTGTGACCTGTGACACAATCAACCCTCCCTTATGTAGAAAACTCATTAAAGGCTACTTTAAACTAAGGACCCAACACTCCCTGTTTTAAGATATGTGAGAAATAAGTGAAATTAATTAATGAATCTCTCAATCTCATGAAAAAACAATCAAATTATTAGTAGTGTTCCATGGATCTTATTCATCAACCTTTTCACATTTCACCCTTGAACATAAAGAGTTGCCCATTTTCTTTGACACTTGTTGATGGTGGCATTCATTTATATTGTATGTGAATCAACTTAGGTTATTATCCATTGATATAATCTTCATCCTTAATATATCAAACAAAGACATAAGTCAATCACTAGATAAACTTTAAAAATAATGTTATCAGACATAACTCCATAATTAAGAGTTGTAAATAAGGACTGATTTAAACTATTAGGCTCTAGCCCACATGAACCAAGGGTAAAAGAGCCAAGTTTTATTCTCTACCCTCATGTTTTAAACATGCACTCCCATGGGTGGTTAAATGTCAAAAATATTCCGCTTCAGATTTCTATATCAACCCTACTTTTCCCTTTCTTTCCCACTTGCTTTTCATCTTTTGTCGTGTAACCCTATTTTTCACGCCTTCCTCATATTTGTCGTTATAGTTGCTGCTAATTTACTCTGAAATGGTTGATCCAGAACATTTCTTTGATTGTATGATCCAGAACACATTTTAAGGCTTTTGAACATTTCACGTCATCTTCCAACAGTGATGAGAGTATGTAGATTGAGTTTACAATATTTACGTGTAAAAGTGTAACATCTATTAGTCTCTTGTAGGTATGCATGGAGAGCTACTAAACTCACTCATATGTATGATGAAATAGAGATGCTTGTTTTTTCAGACAAAGTAATTGAATAGTTAAATAATACATATAATTTAAACAACTTAAATTATTTTCAGTTGAATATATGAATAATAATTTACTCATAACTTATATCATTATAAGAGAATCCAAAGTGCAATGATCACAAATGACGGAGGCTGTTTATACCAGAAGTTTAGGTGTTGTATGGGGAGGCAACATGGACATCGTTGTTAGATAGTTTTATTGTAGTTTTGTTATGTACTTAGGTTTTACATTTTTAAATTCGAAAATACATTATAATGAGAGAACTTTAAAGATTAATATGTGAGATATTTGACCATATAAAAAGATGTTATATGTTTAGTTTATGTGAATATTGTTATATTAAAAAAATAAATTTTATATTAAAAATTTAGTTTAGTATTAAACGTCTTATAAAAAAATTTATAAAAACTTAAAAAATATATGTATTCTATAATATATAATTTAGAATAAAAATTTATTTCAGAAGGTATAATCTAAATTACAAAATATATATTTTAGAATATTCAATTTGAAATACAGAAAAAGATAAAGAATTTCAATTTATATTAGGGTACATCTTTAAATGATCGGGTGCAGACCAGCCCAGAAAGCCCTCACGGGTTGAGAAAGATCCATGGCTCTTAAATTTTAATAATTTGACCTACTTACTTTTTTAACATTTTGTTCGAAGTCATTTTGAAAATTAAGATCGTCTTTTAAGATATTATAGTCAATACCAAGTTTAAGATACTTTAACTGAACTCGAGTTAAAATATTTTTAAAATAATGGACACACTAATGTTATAAAAAAAATTTGTTAATGTTATAAAAAGAATAGACTGAGATCAATTGATAAAAAGTTTAGTCAAACCTAATTAAAATATGTCAAAATTAATCTAAAAAAAAAAAATAAAAAAAAACCGAAGGTTAACCAAAGTTGTAAAGATTATAGACAAAAGATGTTCTAGTAAAAGTCGAGTTAAAGATCCTCAGTCAAACCAAAAATATCCTTAATAAGATTGTTAATGACGTTTTAAATAAGACCAACCTAAAATAACTACGACGAGGAAAGATATGCCTAAATCTAACCCAAGCAAAAAATATACTTCATATAGATTGACTGAAAACAAAAATGGTTAAGCTGACAATAGTTAAAAAGAAACTTTGATCATGAACAAAGTAGAATATGTTTTATTTAAAACCAATAAAAAAGATGTTTTAACCATTGACCAATTAAAAAAGACAAACTAAATAATTTACCTGAAACCAGTTAAAATTATTTTCCTTTTCTATTTATAGTTCCTAGAAAAGTTATCTTTTATTTGTATTCTCTATAAATATGTCGTTTTTACTTTGATTTTTGCAAATGTATTGTTTTTTTATTTTGAATCCACGTTACCTTATTTTAGTTTATAAAAATAAGTCACTTTTGACAACATAATTTGCTAATTTAATAATTCATTTTAGTTTATAAAAGTAAGTCACTTTTGACAACATAATTTGCTAATTTAATAATTCTGGTGACATGATCCATAATATCGTTAATGTTAAGTGTAATGGAAAAATTAATGAAAAGTACCAAGAAAAATAAAAATTAACAGCAATAAAAAGTATGTTTTAACAGAGCGAAATCAGAAACCCAGAGCCTAAAACACTGAAAATTGAATGACCCCACAACCAAAGCAAATGCTATAATTAGCGCATACAATACTGTTTCGTTTCCATTTTATAATTGACTATTACATTAAAATCAAAGCCCCGATTTGATGGTTGCTTTACACTCGTTCCAAAATTGAAAAGCTTTACAACAGTTTTGCCTAGTTAATCATAAACAGCATGTATCCTACTATTTAAACTACAAATGAACTCTGAAACAGGCACCAATGGACATTAAAAATCCATAATTATGATCAAACAGTAAAACAAAAGGACTATTGAGGGTTGGGGCAATAACAATAGTCACTACTGGGATCCTTTAACAACTATTTTTCATGTCTAAATACTAAGTAATTACAGTTCCTTGTATACTAATCATTTTCAGCAAGCAATCTCTTCCCAGACCTGAAACCAAAAGAAAAACAAAAACATAAGACAACTGGGTTAGACAAAAAAACATAAGACAACTCAAATAAAGATGTCCTAAGTGATAATAATGAGAAGACAGGAAAAGATTAACTCTGATCATAATGATTATTATTTTGGGACTAGATTGACTTGTCCGGGTGGTAAGCAAAATAAACAGGTAACGAATTCAAAAGAGAGAAAGGGAACGTGTTGAGCAAACAAAAAAAAAAACAATATGAACCAAAAGAAGGCACCTTACCAGGCATACAGGCAGTCAAACCAAGCAGCACGAAGTCCTAAATCAAAAGTTCATTAAAACCTTGTCATCTGCTGTAGCATTTGAGGACCAGCTGCATGAGAAACCAACTGCTCTGAACTCAAGGGTCTTACTAGATGGTGAGCTCCCACAGGGGTAGGATTAGAAATGCCCTGTCTGCTCAACTCTTTAGAACTGTTAATATTTGACTCAGAGGCCGAAGATTCCATCATTGTGCGAATCTGATCATTGAAAGATAGTTAGAAAAAAACATCAATTATATTATTGTCCAATGGAATAAATATAGATCAACCATATGCAAGAATCCTCCAAACTCACCACATCTAGGCGCCTCTTGTGGAGGTCATTTAATTGCTGCAAGTTCCAACAATAGCATGTAAGAATTCAATTATAATGAGATTGATTTCTTAATTTTGGAAAAAGGGGAAAAGGGGGGAAGAGAGAAACATTTTATTGCATACATGTTTGCTTTGATACTTCTTCTCTTCACTCGAATAGCCAGGAATTGTTAAATCCCAATTTTTCTCTGCATAATAACACGGCAAACAGATAAATCAGCAAAGTTTTGATGTCAATTCTTTTTTGCAAACCATGATCATAATGCGCTATCAATCCAAGATTCAATGTAAACCACATTCAAGACATCAGGGACATCGACGATCTTTTATAGATCATAGAAGCTTCAAATAGGTCGACTGGACTATATTGGAAGTAAAATTCTAAAGCAGGGCTTGGTAAAAGTCAGCAGAACGTACAACTTATCTAGTATGTCAGTAACCCAAAGAATAGGTAGGATTCAAAGTTCAAATACATTTATTAGACAAAAATGACAAGAAAGAGACAGTAGTAAAATTTAGACTCAAGGCCTAACTCAACCCTTGCACACACTTCACAAGTTCTATTTAATAAAGAGGCGGCAACTAGAGCAGGTTGGGGTGAATGCAATTACGGTGGTTTTTCGACATACAGCAAATAACTCCCCCCACACCTCTCTGCATGAGTAAACAATATTCATATAAAGAGACCATATTTAATCATTGAGACAAAAGCCGTATGAAGCTCAACTCTTTATCACTTGAAAGCAAAAACATACATATAATCAATTAAAGTAGCCAATAATACTCCAGTGGTCAAATTTGCTTAACAACTTTTTCAACTAAATCACTTTGAAATATCCAACATTCTCTTCTTTTGAACAGGTCAGCTGAAAATAAGCTACACAAACAACATACCTAGGTGTAGCAATAAATCCTTGGACTCCAAAGTCGACGACTTTCTATGTTTTGCCAAAATGCAACTGTGAGTAGTTGCCTGCGTGTAAGAAAATCATAAGTAACATTTCTGCAAAAATAAGAATCTTGGCTAAAACACAAAATTATCAACAGTACATTTTCGCATGAAAACAAAGAAATAGATTACAAGACATTTACAAAATATTTATTGCCTCAGGGAGACAACCCTGCACGACCATGACAAGCACAAGAAAGAACTGCTGAGTAATGCACTAGGAGCAGCGGTAAAATTTTAGCACATTAACAATAAAGCTGGAAAAATTTCAATTAGATTATCTTGTCAAAAAGCCACTCAACCTAAAAGTCAATGCTGTAAAGTGAGGCAGGAATAGATTTAACAGATCACATCACATTAATAATATCAACAATCGAGAGTTAAGAAATTATTTATCTTTCAAATTTTAATCAACATGGAGGCCTTATAAGTCTAATTATAATATATGCTGTAGATAATTCAGTCAGTATTGTATGTTAGTTAGGTAGTTAGTGGGCTGTTTACTAACTGCTTATAATAGTTCCATAAATAGCAATGATGTATTGTGATAAATGTTTATGAAATGTAAAATTTCAGATTCAGTATCCATATCCTTTGTTCTCTTTCCATATTCTTCTCTATTCTTGTGAGTGTGTTTAGTGTGTTCTAACAATAAAATCAATCCACTCGACAACTTTACCAATAATAAATTCCTGCATGTTAGGCAAGCTTATTTCACATGGTCTCCACCCTGATATTTAAAGTCAAGGCCTGCCTGTTGGGTAAGGATCAACTGTTTGGAATGGCACTATATTCACATTTATCATGAAGTGGAAAAATAGATAGAACATGTTAGAATCCTTACAGAATCAATGAAGTCATCAGCAAGCTCTAAAAGGAGATCCATAACTTCGGGGTCCAGTGTACCTTGTGGATCCACCTGTAAAATAGAAGTTATGAATCAAAATATAACTAATAAAAAATTTTATAAAAAAGACAAAAGTTCAAAGAAAACCTGTGCAACTAAATCCTGTATCTTTCTCTTCCCAAGTACTTGGTTCGTTGCTTCAGTTCCTTGGCTAGAACTACCACCTGGTGTAGTTGCACCAGATGCAGTAGCATCTGGCTGTGATCCTGTTAGACTGAATGACTTTTGGCCTGCAGGTCCGGGCATCCTTGGAGACTGTTGCTGTTGATGAACAGAAGCCTGTGGCTGAGACTGTTGTTGTGGCTGCTGATGTATGAGCTGCTGCTGCAGCTGTTGAGGCTGCTGTTGTTGTTGCTGCTGATGCAGCTGAGGCTGCCCTATCGATTTCTGTTGCTGAATCAACTGGGACAATTGTTGTTGGTTTAGGCTCATAGAGTTTTGTTGCAATTGAGTAGAAGAAGCCAGCTGCTGCCTCTGTTGAAGACGCAATGGTGAGGCAGGGCTAGACATTGCTGGCATTTGCTTAAGCCACTGTTGCTGTGTTATGGAGTTATGAACCATCCCTGGTTGCCCATTCTGAGACAACCCAGACAATTGAGAATTCATAAAAGCAAGGGATGATGACCTTGGTATACCTTGAACCTGTAGTCAACAGCATTATCAATGCTCTAATTCATCTCAATTTCATTTTGAAAAGTTCTATACATATTTACGCAGGTAAATTGAAGTAATTCTTGACATCTCACGCATGAAGATAAACACATAGGTCCATTTCAACAGAAAATAACTATACATTATAATCATCTCAAAAGACATTCTCAAAAAATTTAGAATGATATGTTATACATTAAGCCCATTTGTAACAAAAAAATACACTTGGCCCATTCCAAAAACAACTCGTGTGAACAAAAAAAGTTTCCTTCACAAATCAGAGGAGAAAAAAATCAGATAAGCAAAAATTCATCAGATAAATCTTATAAGCAAAAACATCAGAGAAACCTGGGTGGTGGTGGTGGCACAATCACAGTTTGCAATAATTTAGTGCACAAAACCAAGTTTGAAACAAAGTCGCAAGCAAATGGGACTGTGGTCCAGGGCAGCACAGATTGGAGGTGGCAGTGTGGTGTAGAGTTTGGCAGTTGCAAACAGCAAAGGAGTCACAAATTGGTGAGGAGATAGGGTTTCACAGCAGAATATTAGTGTTTTTCAAATTGGGGAAGAAAAGGTTTAGGGTTTGTTTTGCCCCACAAAGATTACCAGAGAATCATATGCTTTTAAACAACAATCATATGCTTTTACAAGATTGTGATTCTACTTTAATTGATCCAATCTTCAAGTCAGCAACGGAGCCTTTATCTAATTGTAGAATTGTGCAACTTATGAGTTAAATAGCAATTTTAACAACCATGGGCCTAGCTTGTTTCATGAGCAACCGAGGTAGTAAAACTAGGATAAACATTCTACTCAGATACCACCACCTCTTAAAAAAAAATGGTCTACACAAATCCAAAACACAATGCATGCAAGAAGAGTCCACAACTAATAAGTCAAATTGGGGTATATAAATGGTGTTAAAAGTGAGAAGACAAACACAGCAGGCCTTGACTGCATGTACATTTAAAATCTAAACCATGTAAGGGAGTAATATTGACAAACTGATTATACAACTATACAAGAACATTGGTAAGCATTATCATTTCCTAGTTCACTACAATTGTATCTAAATATATAAAGCACGGAATATACCTGTCCAGTGTTAAGTGAATTCTGCTGTGATATTTGCTGCCTGATTTGACCCTGACTCATTCGCAGCTGCTGTGCATAAGCCACAGCTCCATTAGCCCGCAGTTGTGAGGTGAGGTTTGGGGATCCAATCATGCCCATTGCTTGCATTCCTTGCAGTGATTGTCCAGCAGAATTACCTGAGAATTGAGACTGCTGAACTAGACCGCCTTTTTGCCTTGGCTATACAAAATTGAAAATTATTTTAGATAAATAGCATTTTTGACACAGAAGGCATGATACTTCAATAATTAACGCAGTAGCAAATTAAAGGTTATCAAACAAATTCATATCACTAATTGTCAAGCTCACTTTTTAATCATAAATCAAAAGATTCATTGTTCCAAATAAAATAGTTCTCAACGTAACAGTTATATAATGAAAAATTATTGAGTCTCACAAAACAAAATCATCAGTAACAATATCAAACGAATTAAGAGTCTCATAAAAGCATAACAGAACAACTAAATAGAACTGAATGCAATACAGTGACTGTGATGGTTTGAAACTGCTATCATTTCAGAGGAATGAAAATAGAGCATTGGAACAAATAAGTTGGGTAAGTTTAGTAGTGCGCCTTTAAAAACCTTTTTATTTTGAAGGTTGTCTTATTGGACTTTTCATTTTCTTCGATGAAAAATGGCAAAAGAAAAGTAAAACAACAACAAAATCGTATCATTCGAGATGAAGTTGGCTACATGAATTGTTTAATGTAATTAAGCTCAGATAAAGACCCAATTCTCAAGGATACTATTCACATGAAATCTCTTTTAACAATTTCCTCTAGTGTTACTCTTAGTTTCCCTTACCCCTTTTCACAAGGCTAAAAAATCACCCAATCTACCTACTCCCCAGTGCTTCCAGTGGAAAATGGTAAAAGAAAAGTAAATAGAGAACCATGGATTGTGTGATTGGTATGAGTATATAAAATTGTACTGATTCTCGCATTCATCCCGTTATCACAAGATTCAAAGTTTATGTGATTCATCAGGAGAAGACATACAAATTCCTGGATAGCCTAATTGTATAGAATTAAGCAACCCAAATAGCAAATCACGATATTGTAATAACTATCCACACACAAAAACACCAACCGCAAATCACATTTATAACCAAAACTCGTGATGTCATCCAGCAATAACACTGCCCAGTATTACCAAACAGAAAACTTGGTATTATTCCAAAACAATCACACTATAGCTTGGGAAAGATTTTCTACAAAACCTATCACAAATGCCTAATAACAGACCATGGAAGTAGACAGAAGAAAGCATGGTTGAAAAAGATAAACCCATAAGGCAACTCAGTTGCTCTGACGGATTCCAATCCTCTCCAGTTCATGAAATAATAGACTGATACAACTTCTATAAAGTAACAACTCATCGTCATGTAAAATTTGCGCAATTATATTAGTGACATGACTATGGCCCCTCTTTGAATCAACAATCCCATAAACATTCACAGGGAAAAAAACTACAGTAAAATAAAATGAATTTCCCCATAACTTAAAATCAAAGCATGCACCTAAGCTACATAGAAGTAAGATGTGAAAAGTCCTATAAAAATTAAGTGCATAAGTTAATTTTAATTCATAGGTTTACCTTAATTCTTTGTTCCCTTTCTTTTTCCAACAAGCAAGCATACAAGTGTGTCTAAATCACAAACGGGCAATCAAGAATTTTCATTCCAATCACTATAAATTATCAAACATCGAATGCAAAAACAATTACAATACAAAACAAAGTGAATTAATTCTCCCAAGGACTCTATTGCATTAACTTTTCCATAAACAACAAGAGGGAGGAAAAAACTAAGGGAGAATGAACTGAGTTGCTACCATAATTTAAAAACATTATATGAACCTAAGCCATAGAGAAATAAGATGAGACATTTATACAAAGGTCAGGTGTACAAATTAGCTTATGGAAAATTTTCAATTTATTTAGTTTCCACTAATCAGGCTTATACAAAAAGAAATCTATATCCAAATCGCTACAGTGCAATTTACCAATTTGACTCCATTCAGTATCAATCACGAAAGACGAAACGCAAAAACAATTAGCAGAGGAAAACGAAGTTGAATTATACCGAGGAGAGCAAGTTAAACTGCGTGCCAGCACCAGACAACATGGGGAAGTGCCCGCTCTGCCCTATGAGCGCGGACCGCGACAAATTGGAGCCGCCCAACTGCTGCTGCTGGCCGGCTCCGCCGCCCGCGGCGGCGAAGGTCATCTGTCCGCCGTACAATCCGGCCTGCTGGCGCATGACTCCGAACTGCTGCTGCTGCTGCGTCTGCTGCTGAGGCTGGATTTGATTGAGGCGCGACATGGACGGCGATCGCTGCAGCGCCTGCTGGAGTTGGAAATTGGAGATAGGGTTGATGCCGTTGATGCTGTTCATGGCTTGCGACGACACCAGAGGCTGCTGCTGTTGAGGGGGACTCAACTGCTGGTGAAGATTTTGCTGCTGCTGTTGGTGTTGGTGGTCTTGCGGAAGCGGAGGGAGCGAGGGTGAAGGCATGTTGTTGTGGGAAGGGGAAGGGATTGTAGGGTTCGAGGATTGTGCTGGGTTTTGAGGGTCCATCGCTGAGGGTTTCGACGACGGTGATGCGCTTTCCGCCATTGATTTTTATCTCATCGATTGATCGTTGCTATCGTGCGCCCATGGCCTGCCAGAGGAAGAAGGCGATCTGGGTCAGAGAAAATCTCTTATTTTCTTCAGAATTAAAAAACCCTTTTATCCATTACCAAGTCCCACACCCAGTAAATTAACATTACCCAAATCACAATTCTTCTTGATATGTAAAATCTAATCTTAATCTTCTTAACAAACTTTATCAGGATTTTTTTAACAAATTTTTCATATCGTATATTATAATTAATATTTTATTAAATATGTTAGTTTTGTTTGGATAATTTTCAATTAAATATCTTATTAAACTTTATCATGAATATTCCATTAAGAATATAATTAAATTAAGTTGTCAACTCAAATTTTCTAGTAATATCAATTTTTTATTTCAAAAAATCAGTATCAATTATATAAAGTAATTATAAAAATGACAAAACCTTGCTTAAATACATTCTTTTTCTACATTTTGGTGTAGAATACTTAGTGATTTATTTATTTAATTATTTTCTATAGGGACATTAGCTTTTTCTCTTAGTGTCAATTGTCTAAAAGGGATACATAACAGACACAAAAGTAAATTGAAAAGATCCTAACAATTTATCAAAATACTCCTTTACCCTTAGTTTTAATTTAGATTTTCAATATTTCATTTTTTTCTCTTTAATAGAAGAGTCATAGTTATCAAAATATTTAGTTTTGGTATTATGTTTTTTTATGTTTGTTTCTCATTATTGGGTTGTTAATCTGTGTCACTTTATGGACTTCTTCTTCCTGCACTCCACAAATTTAAAATATTATCATTTTACTTCTTTTTTAAGTGGCTTCTAAATTATTTATTTTGAAAATTTTTTGAAACACACTTTGTGAAATTAGTAGAATAGGATTTCTGAAATTTTTAGGAGACATAATCTTTGGAACAAGATTTTTATAATAGGATTTCCAAAATCCATTAAATACATTATAGAACAAACTTTCTAGAATAAGATTTCTAAAATGTATATAATACTTTTTAGCGTGAGTTTTAAAAAAAAAAAATTGTATTCTCTCTTCTCCTGAACTGTTCTCCCTTTCTTTTTCTTTTGCCGCAGCAGAGCACCGGCAGTAGCAGTGGTGCACACGGATGACAACAATGATGTGTATAGTGAGAGAGCCTATTTTAGTCTTTTTATATTAGTAGTAGGGTATTGTTAGTAATGGTGGAGTGTAGGAAGTAAAATCCCACTACATGGCCATAATCTTCTACTACTTCTTCCTGAGTCATGATATCTCCATTCTTTTTAATATTATGAATTTTTCTTTTTAATAATTAAATATTTAGGTGTAATTAAATTATATCACTTCTATTCTATAATTATTTTTTAATATATTATGAAATATGATTTTTATATTAAAATATTAGTAAAAAATATTTAAAAAATATTTTATAATAGTTTTGAATTGTGTAAACATAAATAATACTATTTATTTTATATACTACATATCATTTGAATATATTACAACAAACCATTATTAACCATTCTAAAAAATATAGATATATTTTATTAATTTTGTCTTTAGAGATAATTTTTGTACGTTTAACAATCATTACAAATTTTACTAGAAAACAATTTACCGTCTCATTAAGTTATATTTTTAATAAAATAAATAAATTAAATCAGTGTATTAAACAAATTAAAATAATATATACATATATATATAATTAATTTACATTAAAATTAATTTTATTTACATTAAATAAAAAATATATTACTTTATCAAATTACCTGATTAATGTTTATCATGAAAAATCACTATAAAAGTGTTTTAATGATGATAGACACATATACTTAATTAAATGTTATTATTTTCATGTTTTATTATTTGATATTCATGCCTTATATTAGATATTTCTAGCATATATGAACTTTTTGGGTTATCTTAATTATTAAACTCTACAGTTTTTCGAAAACATATTTAAAAACTAAACAATAACATACTAACTATTGAGGAACAATATTAACTAATTTACTTTTATATGTTTACTCTTGAAAAAAATGAAAGGTAGCTTAGAGATAATAGATCGTCTGCTACATATTGATTATAAATTTTAATGGATTATTTTAATCTTTCTCAAATATAATGTTTGCAATAATTAATCATTACTTGAAATATTTAATTAATCTGTAGTAATTTATTCACTAGGCTTTTTAGATTAAGCAAAAAAGAGAAATAAGAATTTTTTTTGGTTAACATACATTGTAAGAAAAAACTTTTAAAATTTCTTTAATATGCTCTCTTATTTTAAAAAGCATTTGAACTAGAATTGGAGGATAGTAATTGAAGAAATATTAACAAGTTTTTGTTTGAGACTTTTATTTTTCTCTCAATATTCTATAATTTAGTTACATTTTACGTGATATATTTTCTAATTCATTATTTAATTAATTATCTTATCTTTTATACATATACATTTCATGCATAGTAAGTTTCTATACTCAGATATGTTTTCTATAATGTATTTAAGAAATTTCATATTCCTGGGTTGTGTGTATCACTCATGATACAAAATATACGTAACTTTATGATTTTTCAAATAGAATATAAATTTGGATATGTAACTTTATGATTTTTCAAATAGAATATAAATTTGGAGAGAATCAAATTAGTATAGAAAAATTATTCTTTTCTATCTCTTTCATTGTTCTTTTCTCTTTTTATACTTACTGATTTACAAAATTGCTTTAAAAAATTTTGTTGTTAAATTTATTTCTAAATATTTTATTGAAACTTTTTTGTTTTACGAAAAAGATTTTTAACCAATTCATCTCCTTTCTGATATTGTAATTTTTTGTACTTTTACACTTAAAAAACTAACTATCTTATTTTTTATTTCTTTGATTACATTAATTACTAAATCTCATGTTAGACATTAAATTAACCATAATTTATGATAAGAACTAAAAACTAGTTGAAAAATATTAAATATGTTTACAAAACCTAAAAGGACATATTTCTATTTGAAAGGACTAAAATTTAAATTAAAAATATTTTATAATTATCAATAAAGAAAATATATATATATATATATATATATATATACACTCATATGTGTAAAGTGAAATAATTAGAAAATTAGTAAATATAAAAAGAGATTTGGTATCTATTGCTACAAAGGTATAGTATAAAGTGAAAACGTTAGACTTACAAAAGTGATAAGCCTTTTGTTAGGCCCTACTTTCCACGGCCCTGTTCTTTTCACATTTTTTTATTTTTATTTTTCTATCCTTTATGATTTACCACTTTTTTCTTTTTTTACAAAATTACTACCTATTATAAGTATTATCATGACAAATATACCCCAGTTCTGTGTACATTTTTTAATAATTTTATCCTTAATTATTTTCAAGTAAAGACTGCAAAGACGGTGATTATAACTCTCAACCTCCTCTTTTCTTTTCTTTCTACACAATTTCATTACATTAATATATATATATATATATATATATATATATATATATATATATATATATATATATATATATATATATATCCATTATTTTTTTGTTTAATTAAAAAAAGTTAAAAGTAAAATAGTGGTGTAACCTTGTTTCTAATGGTGCTTTTGCATGGATTGTTGTGGTAGGTTTAGAATGTAGCAGAAGAATTCACATGCTATGTTTAGTCATTAACTAATGAACATGCATGATTTCAACTTACACAGTTATTACTGGATTACATTACATTACTATAAAGTTCTAGCACCTTCCCACTACCATCTGTTACCAATCTTTTATTTCCTACTTATTATATAAAGATCAGTTATATTCTTACATGCTATGTTTACTGAATATATAACAAAATGTTTAATTAGGCCAGATTTGGTGAGGATTATTATGCTACCACACAATATGTTTAACTGAAATTAGTTATTAATTAAGTTTTAAGCAGAAAAAAGTATAAGAGTTTTTTAATGAATGAGAGAGGGTAAAAAGAAAAAGAGGAGAGGATTATTTTGGTCAGATATGATTTCAAATAAAAAATATACTTTTATGATCGGTATTAGGTATAATTTCTTCACTGTTAGTTTAAAAGAAATAATCATCTTAAATTATTCTATTTTATCTTCATTTGTCTACTTTATTTTCTCAATTTTTCATGCACTTCAAATTTAAAATCGTTATCGACATTTCAAAATTAAAATAACTTTATACGACAATTCAAATTATTTATTACAAGTTTTGATTATAACAGAGTTTATGATATAAAAACACAAATTATACTCTGTATACAGTAAAATGCTAATGTATATATTGGTGGATATTGTTTCAAATTTTTATATTTCAAAATGGTTTATAAAAAAACCATTTTCGATGATAAATTAGTAAAATAAGGATGGATGAAGATAATAATTTTTTTATAAAAGTGAGACAAATAATAGATTTAAGAATATTTTTTAAGTGTTTTTTCTTCTTTGGTTTAGGGTTTAAATCTTATCTTATTTTTTAACTTTGTAATTTTGGTAAGATCAAGTATATTTTATCAATAGATTTTTAAATGAATTAATTATTATAAATAGAAGTTATATGTTATAGTTCTTAATTTCATTCTAAAGTCTTTTAGTTTTAGAAATTTTATTTTTCTTTATATTATTTTTTATTAAAAAATAAGTTTTGATGATGGATTTGTTGTCAAATTGAGATCTTGTGACGCTTGTGTAAGTAGATCAGATTGGATTGATTAAGTTTTAGTTTTCGTAACTAATTTTATTTCTATTGTTATATGCACTTTATAATTATCTAAATGAGTCGATATTTATATATTTATTATAATAATTATGAAATAACAATATGAATAAAGTGATAAAAAGGAAATTGTTGAAAAGTTAAAAAGAACTCTGTCAAAATATTGTACTTTTGTTGTTTAGATTATTTTTTGGTAAAATTAAATATCGTTGGAGTGATACTCTCTTATTCATGGAAGTCTTTACTGTGTATATTAATTGTGATAATCATCTTACGTTGTTCAAACGATGAATTAATCGTAATGACATAATATATAATATAATTTAAGCAATATTTTTGTGATTAATTTGAAGTGATATTGCTCGTAATTGAAGTATTATACTTTGAACAAGACGATATTCATATGACATTATATTTTGCAATGTGTATTATTTTGACGTGTATTTATTTTTATAAAATTCCTTCCTCTCCTGTTACCGTTTAAAGTATTTGATTTGATTTTAATTATTATACTAGTATCTTTAGTATGTACAATACAAAAAAATAAATGTCTATGCATATATGAATAATTTTTAGAAAAAATAACTATTTCTAAATATACAAATAATCTTATAATTACAATTCGTAATAAAAAAATTACTTTTCAATATGTGATGTATAATGTGGCACAATTTATTTTTATTCGGTAATTTTTAAGAATTAAATTAATTTCGAAAATGAAAAAGAAAATTAACATTGAAAGAGATAAAATACTATGAAAAATTTCACTTAAAACATTATTTTTGAAGTAAAAAATCCTAAAACATTTACAAAGAAAAACTACTATAAAAGAATAATTCCTTTAAACCTTTCATTCAATATATTTAATCAACTTAAAAATAGTTATTCTAATTTTGCGGAGAAGTTTTACCACAATTTTATTCAGGCATCAAAATTTGTATTTCAGATTTATTTACCCTGTCAAATTTTATCCAGATTATCTATAATATATTTCCTTCATATTTTTCAAGTATATATATAGAGAGAAAGATCAACAAATATAATATTTTTTTATTTTAATAAAATAATTATGTGATTTTCTATTCCGCCCGTCTTTATTTATACATTCATTAAATGAATGTGTAAACTAATTAAATATTAAAAGAAATAAAACAATTAAAACTTAATACCATCTTAAAATTTGAAAATAATAATAAATAAAACTATTTTTATTCTGACATTTAAACAAAAATAGAGGGAGTGATATACAAGAATAAACGTGTAGAGAAAACAATAGTACATGAAATGCACCTTATTGATTGATCTTCACATCTTACTTTCTTTTTCTTTTTCTTTTTATTCTTTTTAGCATATTTTTTTTTCTTTTCCACTATTTTTTCAACTACTCACCATTTTCATTCATACTCTTATATCAAATTATTAGTCACACTTAACTATTTTTTAAATAACCCACTAAAGCACCATTGCTCTTAAACTATTGTTGCTTGATTGCAGACAATGTACCATCCAACTGCATAAAAAGACACAATAAACCTTCCAACTTCATAAAAAGTCACAAATGAAAACTGATATAAAGGATTCCCTTGAGCCTCTTCAGAATCATCACCATTAATTAAGAAGACATAGTAGTTTAAATTATTGTTTTTCTGTAAATTTCCCACAAATCACTATGTAGAAGAAAGGGTATTCAAACATCCAAATTACTCTCACCAATTAACAATGAGGCTAATACATTTTTTACAAACACATTATTAGTTAAGCCTTTTAGATACATCCAACTCTTAGTACTAATCTCACATTATGATTAAGAAAAATAGTTTAAGTAAAGCATGCTGAGAGGGTGGTCAAACTTTTCATTCCACACTAAGGTAGAAATTTTTTCATCAAGAAGATCATCACCTACCACCATCTTCAAAAAATGAGATGAAAAAATAGTAACACATAACTTTATTTCAAAAATCTTAAGTGAAAATCTTAAAAACATTTGCACAAATGTGGCCAAGTTGAATTGATTGCTCTCTGCATACAGTTTCCTATAAGACTATATCTATGTTTTAATTATGGATGCAACTTTTTAAAACCAACTTCTAGCTATAATTATTGTTTAGCTTTTGTGACTTCATAATTAGGAGTTTTTGTCAGTTGGATGTACTTTTTTTTATTTGATTGAAAATTTGATGAGGTTAATTTTGCATACTTGAAACTTTATCGTTTTTTTTTTATTAGAGATTGTCTTTATATCAAAATATATTAATTTTAATATTGTTATGTTTGATTTAGAATATATTAATCCTAACATTGTATCAAAATAATTTTTAGAATTAAAAATGTATATAACTCTAGTAAATCTATATTAAGATAAATAGTATTGTTTTAAATATAATATGATATTGAATTAGATAGATAATTAAGAAATTGTAATATTGATATATATATATATATATATTGAATAATTAATTTTTGAAATAATTCAGAACATTATATTGATGTAATTGGAATTTATCTGTAACTAGTAAAATAGAACGATTTGTAATCATTCTATTACTTTTTTTAATAGGTTGGGAAATATATTATTAAAATGTCTAGAAGCATAATATTAAAAATTTCCAATTGTGGGGAGTAAAAACAATGAAATATGGAATATGGTCACCAACCTCAACGTGTTTTATCTTTTCAAACAAATTATTTCCCTTATCAAATCACATATTGTTTTATTATCTCTAGCATTTTCTAAAATAATAATATATATATATATATATATATATATATATATATAATTTATTATCTACAATTTTTTTCCATATGTCCAACACCTACTTTATGTAACGAACAAAAATTATGCATATAGAACTTTACTTAAGATACAAATCAAACCCATCAAATAAATAAACATGACATATTAATTGAAGATTAAATGTAAGATTTGTAAGAATTCATAACTATTTTACCTTAGTTAATTTTACATTTTTATACAACTAGCTGGAACACCTCATTTTAACTATACAGTCTTTTATATTTTTTCTATTTAAAAAAATTTAAAGGTTATATAGAAAAATATGTTGAAAACTCACTATAAATATTATCTTTGTTAGACTATGACTATGTATAAAAATGACAATTAAATAAAAGATAGTTAGATGATTTTGTTTAAACACTTCATGTTCACATCTTTAATGTTAATATAACGGTCAACATTAATGATTGAATGTCTGAAAAAAGAGTTATAAATCTCTTTATGAGAATGTATATATTGCATTTTTTATCATTCATGTATGTTTAATTTTTATTTATTCCACCTCATTTCTTGAATATTTTGTTTAAGTTTTGAGCTAACTCATTCTTGTAGTCCTTAAATATATATATATTTTAAATCAACCTTTATAACCACTTACTATCTTTTGACATTCTTGTTAAAAAATTGTTGTATGTTTTGTAGCTTAAAAGGGTATGAAACTTACACTTAAAAGATTACTTCTCTAGTCCATACATTTTTACAAAATTTAGATTTAGAACCTAACCTAAATTTTCTACTTACTTTGTTAGTGAACTTAAGATGTATATATCTCATAAAATTCATATAGGCTCCAACATGTGTAGGAAGTACATGATATGCTATTGTGACACTTTAATGTTGTAAGCAACCACTGTCTTAATGACTTTAACTATTTAGACATATCACTGGTTAAAGGCGGATGTGAGGTCTAAGTGTCATATCTTAACGCGTAAAAACTTAAATTAGGAAATCATACATTTTTTTAACTAATTCTCTTATTTCACTACACAACATACATTTGGAAACATAAACTCCTACTTCCCTCATGTCAATCTATTATACGATCTCCTCTGATTTCTCAAAAATATAAACATGCATCAAAACAACTTCAAACCCAAGTGTGTGTATATATAATTTTAAGAAGTTTACTAGCTTACTCGTGCACCATCACTTGTAAATACATTTATTCCCATATAAAAACATGGTCATAGCAAAGTCATAACAATAACATAAAAAAATGAGTTAATATTTTTATCAAACATATTATACAAGTTTTTATGAATAATCATAATAGTTAAAAGTCTCAAATAACATCAAACATTCACATCAAGCATTTTCACTAGTTAAATAACAATTGAATGCTTTCAAAACACTAATATTACTTTAAGGCACATATTAATGTTAAGTTATGACATAAAGACTAACACTAGCCAAAAACTTTGAGAGCCAACAATTTATCCTTATCTGATATAGGTATTTTTAACAATCTTAGATGATAGGTGTTTTTTAACTTCTAGTTGAATACTAGTGTCTTTCACCATTAACTTAATGTACAAAACCTCCATTGACTCTCATATTATACCTTTATTTAAAACATTTGATCTTTAGAACATAAGCATCTCAATTAATATTTTAGCTTAATGCTTACACCACATCTCAATAGACATCATTAGTAGATATTGACACTTATAACATATCACACATGTATCCACACACACAACATATCATTAATAACATTTAATGATTTACCAAGTATCATCATTATAACACATCATATTTATCATATCACTGAATCAAATAACTTTATTTAAAATATATCTATCTATTTTTGCACACGTGACATTTCTTTATATAAAAATATGTCAATTGTATCATATAAAAGTTATATGAACAACACAACATCACTTAGAGCAAAAATTCATAACATAAAAAAGCAAAGTTTTGATTAAAATTTATAATTTGAATAACAAATTGTCGCTTGAGCAAACATTGTATTTTACTATAAACAACAAATCATCGCTTAAGTGAAAATTCCACTCTAATCTTAAATGACAAATTGTTGTTTGAATAAAATTAAAACAAAAAACAACTATTAATTTTTCTTAAATAAAAATACTATAAAACCAAAACATCTTAATAGTCAAAACTTGAATTCGCATTTTATTTTTAAAGTTACTTCTAACCATTTCAATATCATTCAAACAATAACTTACATTTGTTTATAAAGTCACAACCTTAATATAACATTTTCAACTATATTCTATACCTTATAATTTATAATATTTGAAAATGTTTAATTGACTCAGTATGAAAATAAAAGAAATCGTTCATATCACTTTCAATTCAGTATTTTGCATCCAAAATCAAACCAATAATATAATTTATTTTCAATTTACTAACTAAACAATCTAATTATACGAATTAATTAAACATTATAATCTTAATTACTTATTTTCTTCTCAACCAAATATCATTATTTATTACAACCTTATCTTCTTTATAATTACTTATTTTCTTCTCAGCCAAATATCATTATCTATTACAACCTTATCTTCTTAACTTATATCAACATGTTAAAATCTATTTGAATTAAAATAAAGTAAAATAACTTCACTTAGGGAGGAATATTTGTGTACCAAGTTATAAAATACTAAATCTTAAATAGGATAACGAATTTAGTTCCAAAAGTTCCAAACACACATAAAATACCAAAAATAACAAAACATCAAAATCAAACGATGATTTTGATTAAAATTCATCTCACACAAATTGGGAGAATCTAAAACTTCAACCTACAATTAGAAAAGATTCAAAAATAGACTATAAAGTATAAAACGAATTTTATTAAAAATATAATCAATTAAAAGTAATCCGTACTCTATCACCTACTCCAAGGATTGTTTGATGGAAAAAGGACAAAAACCAGATTTAAAATCTCAGAGAGAAATCAAACATGATCTAAAGATTTTTTTTAAGAAATAATGAAATTTTAGAAATGAATAACTAAATAGTTAAAATTTAATTTTATATATTTAACATAATAATATAATTTTAACTCTTATTTATTTTTTAAAATAGAAATATCTCTATTAATCTAAAATAACGTCTAAAACAAACTCATAAAATATTATAAATATGTAAATGCCTTAAAATATACATTGTTCACAAATAGAAACAATAATAACTTTTTAAGTCTTGTAAACATATTTTTAAATTATTATTAATTAAAAATAACAATGCATAACGACTATATATTTTTCACAAATATAAAATATAATTTATATACTCAAAATATTTATCTATCAAGAAAGGTTATTTATTTGATAAAGATAAATATGACTAGTTTTGAAGAATTTATGTTTGAATAATGTATGTGCAATTCTTGATAAGCCTATGACAGCCAATTCATCTAAACTTCATATAAAAACAAACTTTCTATTTTGAATTTTAATTATAATATAATTAATATAGTTAAAAGTAAATTATATCTAAATTAATATACAGTAAATTATTTGTAAGCGTGTCTAAGTAAACTAATATTTTGTTAACAAAATCATAATGTTAAAAGCAAATCATTGAATGAAAAAATGAAAATATATATATTTATCTTTTTGTATTAATTATTAATTAAATATAATTATTTTACTTTAATGACATCGTAATTATTTTCTATTTTTAGTGCTGAACTAATTATAATTAATAATAAGAAAAAAAATATAGTTGGAAAATGTCAGAGTTTAAAACAATAAATATTATTGAGTAGTCTAAAAATAGACGAAATCATATTTTCAGAAACATATTTGATATTTATTTTATAAAATAAATAGACTAAAATACTAGTTATTAGTTATGGATAGAATAAAAAGTCAAAATTAAATGTAGAAGAATAACAACTAACACATATTTGTAATTTTACTCTGTTTTTTTGTAAAATATTTAATTAATAGTAAACATTGATAGAGTCATACTCTTTCATTGTAATAAAATGTTCTGACCATGTTTACACAATGGTATATAGAAAAATTTAATTTCGAGGTTCAAAAACTTTTACGTAGTGTTCTCTGTAATTATGTAATCCACGCCAACTTTGTTTATTATTAACCTTTATAGATAAGTTTGACAAACCATATTTAATATTTTTTCTTAGTTCTAAGACTTTTACATTATTAAATAATTAAAATAAATTTAAATTAAATTTAACTGTAAGAGATATTAAAAATAATAAATTTATTTATTTTTATAGTAATTATATCTTGACTCACATTTTTTCACGATGAGAGTTAAATTAAAACATACATGATTGTTTATGAGAAAAGAATACAATTTTTTATGTTATGCATTTGAAAATAAGCTGATTACTTAATGTAATAAGGATCATTAGTGAAATATATCAATATTCTGAAAAAAAAAAGAGAGAAGTAATTATTCTTATCATCACTTGAGCCGAACATAAGTTTTCTGAATTTATCCTATTATACTATAGAAAAAGGAAATATATTAAAAGTATAAATTAATAAAGCATTTAATATTTTTTATAAAAAACATTTTTTTAGATAGGATGGACCATTTAAGTTGAGAATATTAAATATAGAAATAAAAATGTTTTAATGAATTTCTTTATATATATTTTCCATAAAAAATGACAAAAAAGATCCGAAAAGGATCAGTATTACGCGAAGAGACATACGAAGGTGTCACCGGAAAAGTACAGAGAGAAATTAGGATTTTAATTGCTCTTAATAAATTAATTGGAAAAAACTAACGGACCATAATTTTCCACGCGTTCCGTTTCGCGTGGGTTCCACTCGCCGTCGTCCAGAGCCGTGGTTGAGGATTTTGAATCCGTTTCGTTTGGTCACGCTTAGGTATATCTATGCTTTATACTCGCTATAAAAGGGGAAAATACGGAGTTACCCCTAGGGAAAGCTAGTTTACGATTTTGCCCCCTTTTAAAAAAATTTTAAATGACGAAAATGTCCTTGGACGGAACTTACTTAACGGTGGCCGGTGGAAACTCCGGCCGGCGAGATGGGATCCATGTTTTCCTATAAAAACCCGTAACCACACCCTCTCTTTCCCTCATCAAATTGCATTCTATTTGTCTTTCTCTCTCTCTAAATTGCACCTATAGAGCGACCCTCTTCTATCTTTCTCTCTCTACATCGGTTCTTTCTCTCTCTTTCTATAAGTCGCCCCCTTCTGTGCGGAGTGAGAAGAGGTAAATTCTCTCTCTCCAGGACTAATTAATTTAATTTTCTATTTTTTAATATTTAAAAAAAAAATTGGGTTGTTGATAATATCAGTAGTGGAAATCTGGGAGGGTAGAGAATCAGTGAATGATTATGATAGTGAATGAGGAAATCAGGGTTGACTGTTTATTTTGATTTGCGCATTATTTGGTTTGGTGGTTTGTGATTGGGAGAATGGAGGACAACTGATTTGATCTCTGAACGTGGGGTGTTTGTGAGGATAAGATCTTGGTTAAGGGGTGTGTGGGAATTTGGAATCTTGGTGGATGGGGCGGTGGTTAAGGTACTAACTTGGTTTTGGTTATTGAAACCCTAGATACGATGATTAGGTCACTCGGTGGATGGAGTTTTGTGGTTCCACGTTTAGTGTCTTGATTTAGGTTTTGGGATGACAAATTAGTGGTCTTTTGATCTGGGGTGGTGTGAGTTCAGGACTATTTTCTGTGCTTGTATTTTGCTGGGCTGTGGCTAATTCGACCCTTGTCATCTGATTATTGAAAGGAGTTCTGTGATAGGTGGATTGGTGTGCATTGGATGGTTTCTTGAAGATTGGCTTTTGGGGTGTTCTTAGTGTTAAGTTTTGTTTTCAAGTTGTTTCTGGTGTTAGGTTTTGATTTGCTATTGGGGATATCTGAGTCTGTTGTGTTCTTTGTGGATCTTTTGTTTGTTTAATTTTCATTATCAATTATATACATAGTGATCAACCTATACTTGTACACAAGTCTTGTCTACCCATAAAAATTGGTAAATTGTGGATTTCCTTCTATCTGTTTGTATAATTGTCTGTTTGGGTTTGGGGTAGTTGACAGACATAGATTCTTGTGATTGTCTTGGGTTATATTGCTTCCGGGTTGTATGTGCTTTTACTTGTTCTGTAAACTCCTATGTTGCTGCTTGTTACCTGACACTTTGAGGTAGTATAATTCATACCTCGAGCCTTACAGTTTGTACCTTTCGATTTGCAGGTGCACTGTCTGTCCTCATTGTGGGCATGTCATGGGTATTGTCTCTTAAAAGAAATAAAAGCAACCTTTCTGTTCAACAATTTATTCTGAGTTTAGTTTGTATCCTTATGCATATGAGATGGGTTCTCGAGGAAGGCCATTATTTGATCTCAATGAACCGCCTGCAGAGGATAATGATGATAGAGATGGTATTGTCTGCATCCAGCCCCAAAAGACACACCCATCAACAAATCCCCATGCTTCCGATTTATTTCCAACATCAACTGCTGCCCAAGGAATAATAAATAATCATGCTTTTTCACATGCGTCATCTGTCTCTGGATTTCAACCTTTTGTTCGGCCTAAATCCAGTGGTGTGCCTGAATCGGATGCTGAGTTGAAGAGAGCAGGAGATCAGGACACAAAGGTTTCCTCCAAGTCAATTAAAGATGAAGATGTGAAAGTTATGGATTCACGGATACTAAGTTCAACAAATGCCCAATCTACTGAGAGGGAAGAAGGGGAATGGTCTGATGAGGACGTTTTTGCTAATGCAAATGGAGGTAATAATCCTAATGCAAATGGGGGTAATAATGCTAATGCAAATGTAGGTAATAATTTGCCACAACGAAGTCAAGCTTCAGAAGAGCTAGCAACATCTGGAGTGGTGGATGGGGGTGTTGTGGTTGCGTCTGACAGTAAGCCTAGAAATGTTAAGAGTTCTGATAGTATAAATGATGATAAGGGTAGTCATGCTTCTATAGGTCTAGAATCAAATTCGAGCGAGCAGAAAAATAATAGTATTCCAAATTCAGAAAGCAACATAAAAAGTGAAACCTCTAGTGATGCCCTGGAGGAACATGCTTTAGTACCCAAGCAAAAAGAAGTGAAAGGTATTGAAGCAAGTCATGCACTTAGGTGCGCAAATAATCCCGGGAAGAGGAAGATTGACCAACGTAAAGAGGAAATGTTGGGAAAGAAACGTAATAGACAGACAATGTTTCTTAACTTAGAAGATGTTAAGCAAGCAGGTCCTATTAAAACCTCAACCCCTAGAAGGCAGACTTTCTCGTCGTCATCTGTTGTTAGTCGTACAATAAAGGAAGTCCGCACTATTCCCGCACAAGTTGAGCGTGTTGGAATAGCTAAGGATCAGAAGCTCACTGATACATCTTCTGGTGACGGTGGCAACCATGCTGAAGCACATGAACCTAAATCTTCTGATTGTAATGGCGATACTTCTGGACCACTTGTTAGATCCAGGAGGTTAAACAGTGAGACAGAACCTTCTGCAGAGGCCAATTTGCCACCCATTCCAAGACAGGGTTCATGGAAACAATTGACAGATTCGAGGCAGCAGAAGAACACACTCCATTCTAATAGGAAGTTGGGACTGAGTAGTCAAAGTTCTAATGATGTTAAATTAGGAAGCAAGAAACATCTTTCTATCAAGAAGCAGGCTCCTATCAGCAGCCAGTCCCAGGATACATCTGTTGAACGCCTTATACGGGAGGTGACCAGTGAAAAGTTTTGGCATCACCCAGGTATCAAGTAACTGTATCATTACCTTGGTGCAGATGTATACTATTATTGTTAAGCTTTATGGTCTCTTTGGATTTGATTCACTTTATTCTTTGCACTCGAGTGGTTTCTGATTTCTCATCTTGTTGCTCCCTTCCTCCAGTTATCACACTGTGAGATTCATAACACTGGAGAGACATGCAAAGGTGATGACAGTTGTTTTTGGAATGAAATTTGATATTGATTTGATAGCTTCCTCTGGTTTACATGAATTCTTTATGTAATCCAGTTGCCATCATATGCCTCTTTTGTGTTATGGTTCTCAAGTTGTCTTGTTTCTTGAGAGAGAATGAAAGATAACCGGTGGAAGGGAAACTTGGAGCTTTACTTCAATTCAGTATTTTGACTATTATCTGCACTATTGTTCTATTTTCTCTACACTAATTGCTGATTTTATCCGATATGTTGGTTTGTTTGTTTTCTGTGATTTGGATTTTATGAATGGTTTTAAATGCAAAATATTCATGTTGTCTCCATTTTTTCACCCATAGGTTTAGATTCTTTAAAAGGATAATAACAATTATTTGACCATTTTCGAAACAAAGTTTGTCAACTTTTAGATTGTTAGTGTTATCCTACAAAATGTACATACTTTACAGCGGATTCCTCGCATGTTCTTAATTATAAATTGTTATCTTTCCATTCAAATACAAGTTTGTTTATTAGAATGTCATTTCATAGATATTAGAGTCTACTGAACAATTTTACTGTAGTTTTTTTCACCTTCTGGTATTCTTTATGTAATAGAACTTCTGGACAACTTTCTCATACGTGAATTATTGTGATCACATCAGCAAACAAATGCAAGAACATGCATCGATCATTGTTTCATATAGATTTTCCCTATTATTTGTAGGTTAAGGCTTTATGTTGTAGTATGTGCTTGCTGATTTAAGCTTGAATGCATTTGCTTCTAGTAAATGAATTGATCTTCATTTGTCATTTATCTCTGTATAAATACTCTGATATATCCTTTGGTTCCTTTTGAAATTATTGTTGTTTATTTATTGTTGTTGGTAACTAATTTAAGATCCTGTGATTCAGAGGAGACTGAGCTTCAGTGTGTTCCTGGACGGTTTGAATCAGTGGAAGAGTATGTTAGAGTATTTGAGCCTTTGCTTTTTGAAGAATGCCGTGCTCAACTTTATAGTACTTGGGAAGAATCAACCGAAACAGTGTCAAGGGATACTCATATTATGGTGCGTGTGAAGGCAAATGAGTCGAGGGAAAGAGGTATGTCTTGGACCTTTCAGTGCTTGTTTTGTGTTTTATATATATGTGTGTGTGTGTGTGTGTGTATTCTATATCTTTTGCTCAGCAATTTCATTGCTGTAAACTGATACTTATTGCATTATTCTAAACACTCCATCTGTATAACTGAAACAGTCTCCTAAGTTCATGGAATTTAATTTTCTCTTTTCCTGCTTGTAATTTTGTTTGTATCCTTACTGTGTTTCATGCTTTATGTCTGCAACTTAAACAAACAAATATGTAGTCCCTTACTTTGCTGCTTCTTGTTGCTTTTTTTTTTTTTTTTTTTTTTTTTTTTTTTTTTTTTTTTTTTTTTTTTTTTCTTTTTAATCTGTGGGCTTAAATATTTTGAATCTCTCTTTAGGGTGGTATGATGTTAAAGTTCTTCCAGTACATGAGTTCAAATGGTCATTTAAGGAGGGTGATGTTGCAATTCTTTCATCCCCCAGGCCTGGATCAGGTTTGTTGCCAAATATCTAATACATGATAGTCCGTTCTATTTTTTTTTATAGTTCAGTTGGGTTAATAGTTTCATTATGCAAGCAGTTAGATCCAAGCAGAACAGTTCATCTGCAACTCAGGATGATGGGGAATCAGAAGTCACTGGACGAGTGGTTGGTACTGTTAGGCGTCACATACCTATTGATACCCGTGATCCTCCTGGTGCAATTCTTCATTACTATGTTGGAGACTCTTATGATCCCAGCAGGCAAGTGTTTGTTAGAATTTCCCCACTGAGGTTCCTTTATAATGATTGTATTGCTATTTACTTGTTTGGTTCCAATATTTATCACAAATATAATTGTTCTTTCCTGTAGGGTTGATGATGATCATATCATAAGAAAGCTTCTAAGTGGAAGCATCTGGTACCTCACTGTTCTTGGTTCTCTTGCTACCACACAGAGGGAGTATGTTGCCCTACATGCATTTCGTCGATTAAATTTGCAGGTATATACTGAAACTTATTCTGATATTAAGTAGTATTGTGGGATTTCAATTCTAACTACTTTTACTTTCCAGATGCAAAACGCAATCCTTCAGCCTAGTCCTGAACACTTCCCTAAATATGAGCAACAGACCCCAGCCATGCCTGAATGCTTCACTCAGAACTTTGTTGAGTATCTGCGTAGGACCTTCAATGAACCCCAGTTGGCAGCAATCCAATGGGCAGCTACGCATACTGCTGCTGGCACAAGTAGTGGATCAACAAAAAGGCAAGAACCTTGGCCATTTACCCTCGTTCAAGGACCTCCAGGAACAGGAAAAACACACACAGTGTGGGGAATGTTGAATGTCATTCACCTTGTTCAGTATCAGCACTACTACACCTCTTTGCTAAAGCATGTAGCCCCTGAGAGCTACAAGCAAGTCAATGAGATTAATTCAGATAATGTCCCCACTGGATCTATTGATGAAGTTCTTCAAAACATGGACCAGAATCTCTTGCGAACCTTACCTAAATTGGTCCCGAAACCTAGAATGTTAGTCTGTGCTCCGTCTAATGCTGCCACTGATGAGCTTCTTGCCCGTGTTCTTGATCGTGGATTTATTGATGGAGAGATGAAAGTTTATCGACCTGATGTAGCTCGAGTAGGGGTTGATTCTCAGACACGTGCTGCCCAAGCAGTTTCTGTCGAGCGCAGAACTGAACAGCTTTTAATCAAGAGTCGGGAAGAAATTATGGGATGGATGCACCAGTTAAAGAACCGGGAGGCACAGTTGACTCAGCAGTTGCATTGTCTCCACAGAGAACTTAATGCAACTGCTGCTGCTGTTCGTTCCCAAGGATCTGTTGGTGTTGATCCTGACCTTCTCATGGCCCGAGATCAGAATCGAGATACTTTGCTACAGAACCTTGCTGCAGTGGTTGAGAATCGGGACAAGGTTCTGGTTGAGATGTCTCGCCTAGCCCTTCTTGAAAGTAGGTTTCGACCTGGTAGTGGATTTAATTTGGAAGAAGCCCGTGCTAGTTTGGAGGCCAGTTTTGCAAATGAAGCAGAGATTGTTTTCACTACAGTTTCTAGCAGTGGCCGTAAGTTGTTTTCTCGCCTTTCCCATGGTTTTGATATGGTGGTCATTGATGAGGCAGCCCAAGCCAGTGAGGTGGCAATTCTGCCTCCCCTCTCTCTTGGTGCAGCTCGCTGTGTTCTTGTTGGAGATCCTCAACAGCTTCCCGCCACAGTTATAAGCAAGGCGGCTGGAACATTGATGTACAGTAGGAGTCTTTTTGAAAGGTTCCAACAAGCAGGTTGCCCGACAATGTTGTTGTCTGTGCAGTATAGAATGCACCCTTACATTCGGGATTTCCCTTCTAGGTACTTCTATCAGGGGCGCCTTACTGATAGTGAAAGTGTGGCTAAACTGCCTGACGAGCCATACTACAAGGACCCTTTACTTAAACCCTATCTATTCTATGATATCAGACATGGGCGCGAATCTCACAGGGGTGGATCAGTCTCTTATCAAAACATACACGAAGCACAATTTTGTCTCAGATTGTACGAGCATGTTCAGAAAACGGTCAAGTCTTTGGGTATAGGAAAAATTACCGTTGGCATAATTACTCCTTATAAGCTGCAGTTGAAATGCCTCCAGCGTGAGTTTGACGAAGTCTTAAACTCAGAAGAAGGGAAGGATCTATATATCAACACAGTAGATGCCTTCCAAGGTCAAGAACGGGATGTCATTATAATGTCTTGTGTGCGTGCATCTAGTCATGGTGTTGGCTTTGTTGCAGATATTCGTCGGATGAATGTTGCCCTTACACGTGCAAGAAGGGCCCTTTGGGTATGGATACCATTCTAAAGCATTCTTCAGTGATAAATTTATGTATTTATTAATTAGATAAAACATGCTTTAATTGATAATATTATTGATAGTTTGTTACCATGGACAGGTCATGGGAAATGCGAATGCTCTGGTGCAATCTGAAGATTGGGCTGCATTGATTAATGATGCAAAATCTCGAAAATGCTATATGGACATGGACTCTCTTCCTAAAGACTTCCTGGTGTCCAAGGGACCTGTTTACACATCATTGCCCGGTAAGCCTTCTTCAAATATGAGGGGCATGAGATCGGGTGGACCAAGATATAGATCAATGGATATGCATATGGAGTCCAGGTCGGGAGCACCATCTGAAGATGACGAGAATATGAGTGCTCCAATTGGCTCCAGAAACGGGAACCATCGCCAATCACGGTTTTCAATGGAGAATTCCTTTGATGATTTTGATCACGGGGGTGACAAATCTAGAGATTCTTGGCAGTATGGTATACAGAAGAAACAGAACTCATCTGGACCCATGGGAAAGAGAGACGTATAACCATTCCTTATCTGCAGATTCTTCTTCTGCATCACGTGGAGATCTGTGGATTGTTTGATTTCCTCAAACTGTGATCTCCCAGAGTCAAAAGCTTGTCTCGGCCGTGATATTGGGGCTTTCGGCAAAGCTGTATGAGCCGCAAGATTCTGAGCCTTGGAAGAGGGAGGTGCATGCCATGGATGGATGTGTTGGACAGATGCTTGTGTTGGTTCTGACAAATTTGGGCACATAGCTGGGATGGGATTTGTGGAGAGAAGACTGCAGAGATTTGCCAGCCTTATTTATATGGAGTGACTGGATTGGAGACAACCTGCTGGAAAGCGGGGGAGTACTCAATTTTGTATCAGAATGACAGGAAAAAAACATGATTTTAGGGATCTAAGGAGGCAGTTTGCTGTCAACTACTGACTTTGTACATAGATGGGTTCACAACATTTTTTTAGCAAATTGTTTGTGTTTCATCATTTCATGACAAACTCAAGTGTTTCACTTCCAAAGGAGAAGAAAGGAAATATAGGGGTTACCCATGTTCTTATGTTACTTTCCTATACACTGAAATCTGCTTGTATGAAAACTTCTATCATTTATTTATTTATTAATTTATTTTGTTGAAATCTTCTGTTTTGAGGAAGTTACTTGAGATACACCATACCAACGTAAGCGTTTGTATACTGTATTTACGCTGATGGGGTACTCTTCGCATGTTGATAATGCCTTACTTTCCTAAACAGCTATAATTCAGATGGATTTTCCTTCTTGGAATAAAGGGGCCAGTAGCATTTGGGACAACTCAGAGAAACAGTTGCTTATTACTTGACTAGGAATCATTTGATGCAATTTGGTTATTGTTGAAAATGGTAAATGAAGGAAAATTCTTAGTTGTTGAAGTGGCAAAAGTTATTAATAATCTATATCACCAGTTCCCTATTTGCAGCACATGACATTGGGCAGATCCATGTTGACTTGACTGAATTTCGCATTAAAGAAGCTTGGTAAATACACATTGGTTAGTTGTTTCTAATAGAAACATTAATAAACATTTCATGTCAAAATATATTATTATTCTGTAACCATGATAAAAAAGAAGGTAGCAATGGCAATAGTATTTGTACAGTATATGCATACAATAAATGAAGTAGAGTAGCAGATAGAAAATGTAAATGAAATACAGAAATATTGGTGGAACAACATAGACAAGGGCACGTGTTTGGACTGACCTTACCCGGCGGCTACCTTATTATTTGTTAACGAGGTGACGGCACATGGCACGGCGCGTGCACCATCTTCATCTCCAATGCTTCATCTTCGTATTTCTCAATTTTAACTTTAGATTTTGAGGCATGCTATGGTCTCATATATAATATTAATGCTTCTCTATCTATCTCATTAGGTTGGTTCTATAATAATATAGCTTGCTATTGTGGACTAAGTTTTGTTGTCTGCGTTCTTATCCAAATAATATCTGAAAAAATAATTTTCATACTTATTTTCAAAATAAAAAAATAAATCATTTTCAAACCAACAAGTTCTTATGCTATTGCATTCATTGTATTGTGCTTTATTGCACGGGAATTAGATCGAGATCTCAGTAGATTAGCATGATTGAGAATCTTAGACGGTTTAGCTTAAATATAATTAGAGATATTGTTCTGAATTTTCGCCATAAAAAATAATTATTGTTGATTTATTATTTATAACATCCCCTTTTTTATTCGGTATTCCTCACGTGAAGAATCTAAATTTAAAACCAAACAGAATGATCGCATGAGAAAATCATGGCATGAAGGTACTTCCAAACTTCATGGCAGTCCAAGATCTTAAATCAAGCAGAATCCTCATTCAGGTGTTGACTACTTCCATTCTATGATCATTTCTATGGTATATATGCATCCGATGAAAATTCCTCAGTTTTCTCTCCAATCTCGTTGACCAAAATAAAACAAAATCAAAACTTTGTTAGTCTAAGGATAAAAAGTAACACGTGTTAGTTAAAACTTAGCTTTTACAACCATTTTTATGGATAAAAGAAATAATTTTTCATTTGGGACAGATTGGATTTGTATGAACTTCACATATGTTGAGTTTTGACATTGAGATATTTCTTTTAAAGTGGACATTATTGAACACAAATCTTATGTGGACACTCAACATGTTGAATGTTTGGTAAAGGTATATTTTATTCTAATTTAGTGAGAACAAATATTATACAACTTAAAATAGAGAATTTGACTTCTACAAAAGAACATGAATGATATTGATTCAACTAAAAGAGATAAACTGAAAAGTGTGTAATACCTTTTTCATATATCACATTGAAGTTAATAAATATGTTTAAAAAAACAAGAAATTTAAAAAAATAATGTGGCTCTAAATAGATGAGGTTCACTTTGGCTAGTGAAGCCTAACCTAAGGTTCTTAAAATGGGGTTTGTTTGGTGGTGAGCAATATAAATGCAATGCCACAATGAGTGTGAGAGGTGCTTACATATGGCAAAGAAATAAGTTCTTGAAGTAGGATCTTCAACAACTACAACAACTTTCATCTTTTTCTCATCTTCTTTTACAATCAAATCATTACTCTTTTCATGAAAAATCTCTCTTACCATATAAAAAAATATGTAACCTCATCTTGATGAAGCAAACACCATAAAAAGTAAAGAAACTGGTTCCCATTAAACAATTGCATTGTTATTGGTTGAATGGAAAAGATATAATTAGAGAGTGTGTATGCTCTTTTTATAGAGCTTAATGAAGTTAACAAACATTTCTACCAAAGTAATGTCAATTAAGTAATATAATCTAAGAAAAACACTACTCGAAACATTATATAAAAGGATAAAGTTTAATGAGAATGAATTTAACAGTGTAGATGATTCATAACTTCTCTCCTATTAAAAATTAACCACGTAGCAAATTATTGGTTTTTGAAATGAGTTTCTACAGAACTTGTTACAATTTCCAATAACATAGTGTATTAGTTGAGGAAATGTTTCAATATAGCATTTCTCAAGGTTCTATGTCAATTAATAAAGTATCTTAATAAATAAAAGTTACAAGGGAGGACTTAAAATAATTCCAACCACCTTGTAAAACTGTGCTTGTGGCTATTACTCATCAATTGATTAAATACGCTCAACAATAACAAATTTCCAGAAAGTATTTTTCTATTTTTTTAAATATATATTATTATTCTTTATTTTTTTTAAATGAAATGAATTAACTGATAAAATATCATGAATTTAATGTTGTAATAATATTTTGTTTATCTTTAAGAACATTGTATGCTCTCTTAATTCAAAGTATACGAGTCTTTCTTTTCCTTCTCCAAAACCTTACTTCCAAACAAGTTCTATTTTTAATGTTGAGTGTTTTTTTAATCTTCTATTTTTGCTTCAAATATTGTGCTCATTGGTACGCAATACTGTAGATTAGGTTACTTAGGACTGTTTGATTCACTGGAGGTGAGAAAAATTATAATTAAATGTTACGTTTGATTACGAAAAGAGAAGGCAATAATAGTTATATTAATTGATATTCTTATATCATATATTTTTTTAAAGAAAAATGTAAAATATTTGCTATCTTAAAAAATACAGTAAAGTATTTCATATTTTTCCGTTATTAATAGTATAAGTAATAATTGTACTTTAAAAACATTTAAATATATAAATATTTAAAGTGAGACTTTTTCTTTCACCTCTATAGTTTCTTTCTACACTTATATGAGGCGTGAAAAATATTAAAAATATCTTTCATTGAGGTTTTATTCGAATAACTCTAAACTATTTTTTTTAATTATATAATCTAAAAATTATATTAAAAGTTCAGATATTGTATTTTAGATTAAACAATGATTTTTCTCTATATTTTAAATTAAATAATTTAAAATTAATTTTTGGATTGACTAATTCAAAATTATTTTTTTTCACTTTCAAATCGTCGAATTCAAAAGTTTGATTTTTATCAAAGTTGATTGTTAAGTATCTAACTTCTCTATTTTGCATTGCATATCAATAACCTTCAACTTTTTCTACATTCCTTTCTTCTTTTCTCTTTTGCTATGTACTTGAATTTGTTTTCTCTTTTCACTCCTTCCTTCCTTTTCTCTTTAAACTTCATTCCTTAGTGAGTATTTCTTTTGTCACTTACCAATTCGAGTTCATCTATCTCACTTAGTTCCATCTCAAATTCAACGAGTTCTTCAGGTCCTTTGTCAATATTCTGGCCTCATCATAGTCTAACAGGACACTCAAGAAACTTTTGTTGGACATTTGTGAAGGTGCCCAATGATGATGCCTTTTATTCTTTTTCATTATGTTTTTTTTTTTTTTTGTGAATTTAATGGAATTGATGTATTTCTATTATAGTAATGTCTCCTATGGTTGTTATGCTAACATTTTTTTCAATTCACGTAACTTGTGTTATGGACGGCTTTCAAATCGC
>Ga0209700_100836_pt1 | contig 61861 bp, 46 predicted proteins | sample SiratroredBW_FD_187528 | JGI IMG/M metagenome (GOLD analysis project Ga0209700, IMG submission 187528) | Root nodule microbial communities of legume samples collected from California, USA - Siratro red BW (SPAdes) (version 2) | ecosystem: Host-associated > Plants > Roots > Nodule | place: USA...
TTTTTTTAGTGTTTTTTTTTTTTTTAATTCTTATAATCAACTCTGTTAGTTTAGTATTGGCATGATTGATAACATAAAGAATTTTATTTAATAGAATAAAGAGTATTTTAAATTTAGGCAATTTAATTGATTTTACTAGCATAATTCAATTCAATTAAATAATATATTTATTATTTTTATATAAAAAGTGTTAATTAAGTACTGATTATACATTTTTTTTATACAAGTAGACCTTATGAAAAATTATTACTTTCAAATATTTTTCTTAGCGTTTTTTAGGCTTTATTATTAACTACGGCAGTTTAACATTGACATAACTGAATAAATAAAAAATATTATTTAAAGTAATGATTTTTTATGTTAACATATTTATATTTTTTAAGTATGTAATTCAATTAAATAATGTATTTACTATTTTATATTCTTAAGATAATTATATAAATTATTATTATTACTTTTCAAATAATGGTGAACAATGGTTTTTTTTACTTTTAATATTGTTCTTACTTTTCAATTCAATAATTTACGTAAGCAATATATAGCTTTTAAAAATATACTTTAGTTAGACGCTTATAATTTACTTTTAATATATTGCTTTTACATTTAAATTGATTAATTTTGACTAATAGTACTACAAATTTTTTTAATGTATCTGATTTTGTCTCTAGCGAAAAAATATATATTAAAAGTAAATATTTTATAAAAGATAAAAAATTAAGGTTAATAAATTAAAAACTATAAAAATCGTTTCATAATATTTAAAATAATTTATATGTGATTACCATATTTATATAAATCATAAATATATTGTTTAGTTGAATTATGTACCTAATAATAATAATCTAATTATCTTAATTTAAAATATCATATTACAATAATTATTTTGTATATTAATTAATATTATTTGTTTTGTTAACCATGTTACACTAAACTAATTAGAGGCAACGGTCAGAACTAAAAACATGTCAAATATAAAAGTAACAAGTTTTCTGTTAAGATTGAAATTAGATGCAATCATATCTATTGAAACTTAAGACATTTAAGCTTTTAAAAATGTATCTTAAAAATTAAAACACCTTCTTCTATAGAAGTTTTTGTATAAAAGCTATCAAAACTGTTTCACTCCTTAATAGTCTTAGAAATACAATGTTTACATAGTGATTAAATCAACCATGAAAGGTTGTAATTAAAAAAATAAAACTATGTTACTTTTTATGGTGAGTGTATTTACTAACTTTTTAATCCTAATCACCCATAGTACGGTTGGCATTTACTATCCTCACCCTCTAACATTAAAGCTTTTCTCACTCAATACACCTGTATATATACATCATGTACACGTCTAGAATGTAGAATCGTAATATCCAAACAATGTGTGTAATATCTCTCGTACACACACTTAACAGAAAATTAGTTTATAGGGTCAGTCGAACCTTGCTGCTAATATGGAAGCACTTGCTATGCTATTAGTTAGCTGTGATTTTGAGGATTTTATCTGGGGTTAGTTATGGAATTCTTCTTCGACCGTAACTGATAAGACTTTACAAAGGAGTCCGATTATTTTTATATCACACCACTGCGTAAGTTGTACATGGACGATTTAGTTAATCATCCATTTCCTCGTGTTTTTGATTTCAGAGATAACACATACCTTTTCTTTTCCCACAGTAATGGAAACTTTTTTGCTGTGAAGGAGGTGTCCTTGCTGGATGATAGAAGCCAGGGCAAACAGAGCATTTTCCAACTTCGACAGGTGAGAGGACTTGGTCTTCCCATCAAACTTCATTACATAATTTATTTCTCATCGAACCTGTGCACATATTATGTATTTTTTTCCATCTTATACGGAAGCATTTGATTATATATAAATATTTTGGCTTTCCACACAGGAAATATCTCTTTTGAGTCAGTTCCGGCATGACAACATCGTTCAATATCTAGGCACAGACAAGGTATGTTGCTTTCTAGCTGGCATGTCTATTATAATTTTTGTGTTTGGCATGTTTAAAAGTGTGGAATTTAAGCTTGTTTAGTGTGTTTTATCCAAACATGCATTCATACTTTAGATTTAACAGTCTTTCTTTGCTCCCCTGAATATTCTTATGATATTTGGCAAAGAATAATTACACTTTTAGGAATGAGCAATGTAAATAATCATTATGTAACTTTAACAAGCATTTATTTAGCTGAAATGTCTTTGGCCATTAAGCCTCTTTGAACATCGAGGCCAATGTTATGTTATTAACAAAGATGTATATTTCACGGGTGTCTAACAGTATAACTTTGTTTTATAAATAAAAAAAGGAGGGAATCACGTGCCAGGAGGATGTGTTAAAGTATTTTCTGTTTGTTAATGTATTGTGTAAGTTCATAAAATGTTTTTGTTTTGATACCTTTGAAGTTGTATGAGTATGATTGAGTTTAGAACTGCAAATGCACATTGAAGTTTCCCCATGATGTTTTTTCTTTTGGGTTGCTAAGCTTTTTTCTTCTAAGTTTTTTATTCTCAGCAGTTTTACAGAGTCAATACTATTTCCGTAATATTTTCATGTTTAAATGATTTAATAGATCGTCCATTAGACTAAATATACGAATACCTTCCGAAATCTAAGGATGAATAGCTGGCTATTTGATGCATGGTTATTTGATAATATCGATTTCATGATCTGCTAACTGCACATCTTCGAAGAATTTTTTAGCTTCAGCAGACTATGTTAAAATAAAATTATGTACTTTTTTCTTCCAAGAAGAGAAGTATCCCATTATTGACATCAAAGCAACAAGTCTCCACTATTTCAGCTCGTCCAACAAATCTGACTAATGTAAATTCTGATAATTTCTGATGTCAGATTAAAATGCGAATTTTAAATTTAGAAAATCTATTTACAAGAGGATATTTCTATTTTTTATATAATATATATTGATCAAATGGATATGGAATTTCCAACTCGCTGCTTAAGATTCAATAATACATATATAATTTAACTTACAATCTTCAACCTACAATTCTTATTATCAGTATTAAAATTTGTGATTTTCAACCAATTTCAGTAAATACTAAGGGTATGTTCAAAAGTTCTTTCTAGGAAGTGCACTGCGATTCTGCATGTGAAACACTTAGAACCTTCCTTCACGCAGCCCTTAATATGGAAAATTCTTTAATAATAATTGGTTGATATATTTGCTAGTTTCAATGCAAACGCTGCTTCTCCTTAGTGTCCTGGAATGGTTGCGGCAACTGGTTAGTAAACACATGCTCTTTATACACCTAGAAACTCCCTTTGTTATAACCCCACCACCACTTTTTAACACAGTTTAGCATTATTAAAAGCTTTTTAAATAAACTGTTTTCAAAATTTTGGAAAGAACTTTCATTAAAAATTTAATACAAGTTTATAAACATTTTTATAATTTGTTTTAAAAATTTCTTCAATTAATATTTTATAAAATAAACCATTTAAAATTCATCATTAAAATATTTTCCACTAATTCAAATAATTTTCAAATTCTTAAAAAATAATTATATTTATGATATAATTTAATAAAACAATTAACTATTTAAAGAAGGTATTTTTTTTATATGAATGAAAAAGTCTAATGGTTAGTGGTTAGTTTTAATGCACCGACCCAGCTTGTCCTTGGTACTGCTCATGCTATGGTTTGGTATCCATGAATAAACAATGAAATATAAATAATTATTATTATATTATTATATAATATTTTATTAAAATAAATAAATGTCAAATGAAGATAATTAATAATAGTGTATCAAACTATAATTTTTATAGATTTATGTGTTACAAAGTCCGACATAAATATTAATGTAATTATACATTGAATATCATAAATTAAATTAAAACTCAAAATACATTCAAAATCATCTTTAAAAAATTAGTCAAATATAATAATTTGAACATTTTATTGTAATATAAAATAAACTTAATCAATTTATTTAAAAAGTGAAAAGAATTTAATTCATTTAACATATTTCACCAGTTTTTTACTATTATTGAAAAAAGATACTTTCTAACTTAAATTCATCCAAGTTAAATTTAAATATAAAATAAAAAAAACACAAAATATAAATAAAATACAAATGATTTATTTATGTAGAGAAAAAAAAGAACTCATATAATAAATTTCTTATTTTCCAATTTCTAAAATTTCATTATCTTTCTTAACACAATGAATTTGTTTCCATTTTAACTTATAAGAAAAAGAAAATGATATTTTGTCATTATTTTAAAAATTAATTTGTTTTAAAATTATTTTCTTTTAATAACGTGACAAAAAAATATTTTAATAAATTATGAGACTCGCGTAATTATGAATTTTTTTTGAAATGTATAATAGTAACGTCTAAATGATTTTCTCTATTTTAATATGTGGATTGCTGATAAGTATTTTTAACCTATTAAAGTGACAATATTTTTAGTAAATTATGTAACTTTTTTAAAACATATAACATTCATATTCATATAGTTTTCTATATTTTGATATATGATTTGTTAAGAAATTTTTTTAAATCATTTTACAAATTAGAAAATAGGAATCGTTGTTCTTGTTTTGAAAACAAATAATCTAAGTGATTTTCTTTTATGTATGGTTTGTTGATAACGTGTGTTCATGTTTTGAGAAAATAAAATTATATAACGTTATGCAAAATAAAAGCATTTAAATGGTTTCTTAATATATAATTTATTGAGAAGTATTTTTAAAACTCAAATGAAAAACTAAAAATAAATACAAATATAATACATATAAATAAATAAAAAATTATTCTTTTTGTCATATAAAAGTGGAACTAAATCAAATAACACAGGTTTCAAAATATCATGATTCATAACCTATATTAATAAATCTAACGAATTGTTGACAGCTGGTTTTCAAACCCGCGGACAGCTAGGAAAAAAAATGATATGATTGATATCCATCAATAAACAAAGAAATATAAATAAATTTATCTACTACAAAGTCAGACATAGTTACTGCAAGATCACAAATATCATGATACTTATAATTTTTAAATATTAATGTAATTACACATTGAACACATATTAAAAAAATATTTAAAATCATCTAAAGAATTAGTCAAATATAATGATTTGAACATATTATTTGTTAGTATAATTTAGGATGACAAGTGGGTCAATTTATTACTATTTTAACTTATATAAGAAAAACTTATAAGATCTGCTGTTTAATAAATCTAACTAACTATTGACAGCAGGTTTACAAACCTGCGGACAGCTGTGCATAGTTAGGAAAAAAAAGAAATGAATAAAATCTTTTATACTCTTTTAATTACAAATTTTAAGTATTTTATAAACATAAAGATTTAATATAAATACCACACAAAAATGAGATGCACTTATAAATATATGATATTAATAAAATAACAAATAAAAATATTTGATAATGTTTAACATATATTTACATAGAAGAAAAAAAAAAATTCAAAAGAAAGAATGTGAGTGTGGGAAATGTGTTTAAGCGTGGGGAAGATAGACTTCCCGTTCATTCTTCCAATAAACGCGGAAGCTGACTCCACTAACCTTCTTCTTCCCTTCCCTTGCATTTGCCTGGTACCTAGTCAACTCATCTCCCAATTCTCTCTCTCTCTATTCATGTATATAATATATATGTGTGTGTTTGCGCCCTAAATTGACACACACGCACATTACATTACATTATTTCAATTAGCATATGGGTAATGCAACTGGAAGAATCGACTCGAAGATTAAGAGTAGTAGTGATTCAATTTGGGAAAAAGAAGATTACCGCGTCGGAGGATTCGGTTCGGCAGTGGATAATGGCATCAGGAGTACCACTCCGCCAATTTTTGAAATACAGGACAGTGTTCATAGCTTTGAATGGCCGGTGGATAATGCAACGAAGAGTACTGTTGCGCCAAATCCGCCTCCTCTCCACGGATTCGTTTCGGCAGTGGATAACGTCATCAAGAGTACCACTGCCCTAAATTTCGGATCACAGGACACTGTTCATAGTTTTGGTTGGGCGGTGGATAATGCAATAGAGAGTACGGTTGCGCCAAATCCCCCTCCTTTCCATGGATTCGCTTCGGCAGTGGATAATGCCATCAAGGAGACCACTGTCCCGAATTTCGGTTCACAGGACAGTGCTTATAGTTTTGGTTGGGCGGTGGATAATGCAATAGATAGTACTGTTGCGCCAAATCCCCCTCCTTTCCATGGATTCGCTTCGGCAGTGGATAATGACATCAAGGAGACCACTGTCCCGAATTTCGGTTCACAGGACAGTGCTTATAGTTTTGGTTGGGCGGTGGATAATGCAATAGATAGTACTGTTGCGCCAAATCCCCTTCCTCTCCACGAATTCGCTTGGGCAGTGGATAATGCCATTAGTATCAACATTGGTGCCGAAGCTGAAGCTGAAACTAACGCCGAAGCTGAAATATATGCAGAAGCTGAAACAGATGAACAATATAATTCATTTAGCTGAAGCTGAAACTGACGCCGAAGCTGAAATATATGCAGAAGCTGAAACACATGAACATTCTAATTCATTTATCATTTATAGAAATATATATATTCTAAATATTTTTTATTATATGTAAGATTTGTTTATTATTTTTTTAAATAAGTTTATAAATTTTTAAAAAAATATTATATTAATATATTGTAAAATTAGGTTGGATACGGGACACGCCAATTAAAAAAAAGTATCCGAGTTTCATAGGCGAATGTAGAGAACTACATGCTTGTTTTGATACCTTTGAAGTTGTATGAGTCTGATTGAGTTTAGAACTGCAAATGCACATTAAAGTTTCCGCATGATGTTTATTCTTTTGGATTGCTAAGCTTTTTTCTTCTCACTAAGTTTTTCATTCTCAGCAGTTTTAGAGTCAATACTATTCCCGTAATATTTTCATGTTTAAATGATTTAATAGATCGTCCATTAGAAATCTAAGGATGAATAGTTGGCTATTCGATGCATGGTTACTTGTACTTCCTTAACTACATGACTTGTTTTTGTGTTATTGTTTAGGTGGTGATCCCTGAATTATTTTTTGCCTTATTATATTACTTAGGAGTAATCGCATTTCAACTGTCTTTCTCTTCTCTTTATTGTTATTGGTATTTACATTCCATTATTTCTCAGGATAATGATAAGCTGTATATCTTCCTCGAGCTTGTAACAAAAGGATCATTAGCAGTTCTCTATAAAAAGTATTGTTTAACGAACTCTCAAGTTTCTGCATATACAAGGCAAATTTTAAGTGGCTTGAAGTATCTTCATGATCGAAATGTGATTCACAGGTAACATGAGTGAGGTTTCGATCTTGATGCAATGCAACTGTTGTACCCAGTGTAATAAGTGCTTGCTTGGAAACAAAATTCCATTTTGGATTTTGATTTTTTCTTTGGTATCATGGTTCATGAAGATTCTATTTTAAGCTGATGTCCTCTCTGTATGAGTATCTAAATCACTTAATAGTCAAAGTTTGATGCAATAGGAAATAGACGAGCGAAATGTTTTTTAGAGTTACATGGACTTGCTACATTCTAATTTTTCTTTCATCTAAAATTTTAAGGGACATCAAGTGTGCCAATATACTGGTTGATGCAACCGGGTCCATCAAGCTTGCAGATTTTGGTCTGGCAAAGGTACCTTTAGCAAAACCCACTTTCTCCAGTCAGCATCTTATCATAGCAAATTCTAATTGCTAACTGCTTGTAATTATATTGTTCGTTCTTTTTCCTTTGTAGGTTACCAAGTTGAATGATGTTAAATCAATTGGGGGCTCCCTGTACTGGATGGCCCCTGAGGTTTGTCTCTCAGCCTGTCTTATATGTTTGACATAATTCCTTTAATTGGTTGTCTACTTTAGTTTAGCATATTAACCAATTGTCCTCACTAGATTCAATGACAATTCTAAATTACAACCAAATTATATAATAGATGGAGTCATGTGCTTACACTAATTTGTTTATACGGACTGCACAATCACCATTTTGAATCATTTGTAATTTCGTAATGAGCCTAAAATTACTTTGAATTGTTGGATCATAGGTTGTTAACTTGAGGAGCCGTGGATACGGGCTAGCAGCCGATATATGGAGCTTAGGATGTACAGTATTAGAGATGTTGACACGGCAACCTCCTTACTCTCATTTGGAACCAGTATGTCTCATAATTTACAATTTTTTACTATCGTCTTTTCTTTATCCTCATTTTTATATTCTTCTAAATTCATTGTCTCATCTCACAGACAATTAATATAGACTGCACGTACATTTAAAACTAGACAATTGGTGCTAAACACTTTTCATTTGTTACCACAGATGCAAGCGATATTTCAAATTGGTGGTGGTGATCCTCCACCTGTTCCGGAATCTTTGTTAACAGATGCCCGAGATTTCATTCTTAAATGCTTACAAGTTAACCCCAACGGACGGCCAACTGCTGCTCAACTATTGGACCATCCATTTGTAAATACATTGTCCAAACGAACAAGGTTCCAAAATATTTAGACTGATCCCCAATATTTATTGAGCAATGCTATTGTTTTACAATTGTTTGTTTTAGATCAAATATGACAGACCATGATTCAGGCTTGGAAGTACCACCTCTTTGAAAACAGGCTCATTTCAACATATGGTTCCTAGTGCGTATGGCTCTAAACTCGTGCTCGAAATCTCCTAATAACATTTTCATCACCCATAACATAAGCCTCGTATTTGTGACATTCCTTCCAATGGTTCCTTTTCTTATTTTTTTAATTCCACACTATAAACTTACAAACTAGTAACATTTACAAAGTTAGAACTAACCATGGTGTCAGGCTAGCAAATCAAAGAACGTCAAATCGAGTCCGAAACAGTTTCTAATTTAAAATATGTGAAAACATAAAATATACGATTCTTACTGATTATTAAGAAAAGAATGAGATTGTTCTTCCGTGTACATGAACGAAGATCTAAAATTTCATTTTCTTTAACTTTATTTCATGATTTCTTTATTTGATGAATATAAGATAATAAATGTACTTGCTTGTGTTGTTATTTTGGGAATTTTTGCTTCTACCCTAGTAGTTTACATTGATATAAATCCTATTATTTCAATAGGTCTATTCTCAATTAATGCCTTTTCTTTATTATTAATTAATTTATTTTTGGGTCCTTTTAATTAATTACTCACTTATCTTTGACATAAATATTACATTTTCCTACAAGCATAATGAGCATTAAGTGATCAAAGACTCTTAAAATTAGGTACGTTTTTCTTCTAAAAAGAGAAGTATCTCAGTATTGACATCAAAGCATCAAGTCTCCACTATTACAGCTAGTAATTCTGATGTCAGATTAAGATGTGAATTTTAGATTTAGAAAATCTAGTTACAAGACCACGTTTAATGGATATGGAATTTCCAACTCCCTGCTTAGGATTCAATAATACATAATTTAACTTTCAATCTTCAACCAACAATTCTTATTATAAGCATTAAAATTTGTGATTTTCAACCAATTTCAGTAAATACTAAGAGTATGTTCAAAAGTTCTTCCTAGAAAGTGCACTGCGACTGTCCGTGAAACACTTGGGAAAATTCTTTAATAATAATTGGTTGATATATTTGCTAGTTTCAATGCAAACGCTGCTTCTCCATGGTTTCCTGGAATGGTTGCAGCAACTGGTTAGTAAACACATGCTCCTTATAAGTATATGATATTAATAAAAATAATAAATAAAAATATTTAATACACCTAAGAAAAAATAAAAAAAAAGCAAAAGAATGAATGTGGGTGCGAGATAAATACAAGATGTGCCGTCAATATGGGCCAAGAAAATATGTTTACGCGTGTGGAAGAAAGACTTCACTATCATTTACCTTGTCTTTTCTTTTCTTCATTTGTCTGGTACCTACACAACTCAACTCCTAATTCTGTCTCTCTATTTATATATATATATATGTGTGTGTTTGCGCCCTAAGTTAACACACGCACATTACATTATTTCAATTAGCAAATGGATAGTGCAATTGGAAGAATCGACTCGAAGATTAAGAGTAGTAGTGATTCAAATTGGGGAAAAGGAGAATACGGCATCCGTGGATTTGGTTCGGCAGTGGATAATGGCATCAAGACTACCACTGCGCCCAATTTCGAAACACAGGACACCGTTCATACTTTTGGTTCTGCGGTGGATAATGCAATGAAGAGTACGGGTGCGCCAAATAACCCTCCTTTCCACGGTTTCGCTTCGGCAGTGGATAATGTCATTAGCAGCAACTTTGGTGCAGAAGCTGAAACTGACGCAGAAGCTGAAATACATATAGATGCTGAAACAGATGCAGAAGATAATATACATATAGATCCTGAAACAGATGAAGAAGCTGATATACATAGTTTTGGTTCGGCGGTGGATGATGCCATCAAGAGTAGCCATGCTCCAAAGTTCGAATCACAGGACAATGTTCATAGTTTTGATTCGGCGGTGGATAATGCCATCAAGAGTAGTCATGCTCCATATTTCGAATCACAGGACAACGTTCATAGTTTTGATTCCGCGGTGGATAATGCCATCAAGAGTAGCCATGCCCCATATTTCGAATCACAGGACAATGTTCATAGTTTTGATTCGGCGGTGGATGATGCCATCAAGAGTAGTCATGCTCCATATTTCGAATCACAGGACAATGTTCATAGTTTTGGTTCGGCGGTGGATGATGCCATCAAGAGTAGCCATGCTCCATATTTTGAATCACAGGACAATGTTCATAGTTATGGTTTGGCGGTGGATGATGCCATCAAGAGTAACCATGCCCCATATTTCGAATCACATGACAATGTTTATTTTTTGGGTTCGACAGTGGATAATGCCACTAGCAGCAACTTTGGTGACGAAGCTGAAACAGATGTAAATGCTTGTGTTGTTACTTAGGGAATTTTCTCTTCTACCCTAATAGTTTACATTGATATAAATCCTATTATTTCAATAGGTCTATTCTCAATTAATGTTTTTTCTTTATTATTAATTAATTGTCGTTTTAATTAATAAGTCACTTATCTTTGACATAAATATTACATCTTCCTTTAAACATAATGAGCATTAAATGATCAAAGACTCTTAAAATTATGTACCCTTTTTTTTTCTAAAAAGAGAAGTATCTCATTATTGACATCAAAACAACAAGTCTCCACTATTTCAGCTTGTCCAACAAATCTGAGTAATATACTTCTGATAAATTCTGATGTCAGATTAAAATGTGAATTTTAGATTTAGAAAATCTATTTACAAGAGGAGGTTTGTATTTTTTATATAATATAAAGATCAAATGGATATGGAATTTCCAACTCAGCTGCTTAGGATTCAATAATACATAATTTAACCTTCAATCTTCAACCTACAATTCTTATTATCAGCATTAAAATTAGTGATTTTCAACCAATTTCATTAAATACTAAGAGTATGTTCAAAAGTTATTTCTAGGAAGTGCACTGGGATTCTGCACATGAAACACTTGAAACCTTCATTCAGGCAGCCCTTGATACCGAAAATTCTTTAATAATAATTGGTTGATATATTTGGTAGTTTCAATGCAAACCCTGCTTCTCCTTAGTTTCCTGGAATGGTTGCAGCAACTGGTTAGTAAACACATGTTCCTTATCCATCTAGAAACCCCCTTTGTTATTCCCCCACCACCAATTTTTAATACAGTTTACCATTATTTAACTCTGTTCAAATAACTCTTTTCAAACTTTTTTTGTAAAGAACTTTCATTAAAAATTTAATACAAGTTTATAAATATTTTTATTAATTTTTAAATTTCTTCAATTAATATTATATATAATAAGCTATTTAAAATGCATCATTAAAATATTTTTCATCAATTCAAATAAATTTTCAAATTCTTAAAAATTAATTATATTTTTTATGTAATCTAATAAAACAATTAACTATTTAAGGAAGTTAAATTTTTTATATGAATGAAAAAGTCTAATGGTTAGTGGTTAGTTTTAATGCACCAATCCAGCCTGTACTTGGTACTGTTCATGCTATGATTTGGTATCCATAAATAAACAATGAAATATATAAATAATTTTATGTGTTTGAGAGCCCGACATAGTTACAGCAAGACACGCAGATATCATGGTACTTCTAATTTTTTAAATTGACAAGTGGGTCAATTTGTTCCTATTTTAACCTATATAAGAAAAACCTATAAGATCTACTATTTAATAAATCTAACTACTTACAACACAGAGATAATATATACTTATAAATATATGATATTAATAAAAATAATAACTAAAAATATTTGATACATAGAAGAAAAAATAAAAAAAAGCAACAAAATGAATGTGAATGTGAATGTGAGATAAATACAAGATGTGCCGTCCATATGGACCAAGAAAATGTGTATACGCCTGTGGAATAAAGACATCACTATCATTTACCTTTTCTTTTCTTGCATTTGTCTGGTACTTGCTCAACCCAACTAGTTCTCTCTCTCTCTATATATATATATATATATATAGGCGTGTTTGCGCCCTAAGTTAACACACACATTACATGACATTATTTCAATTAGCAGTGGAAGATTAAGACTAGTAGTGATTCAATTTAGGGAAAAGGAGAATACGGCATCCGTAGATTTGGTGCCATGAGGAGTTGGACTGCGTCAAATTCGGATATATCCTCTGTTCATGGTTCGGCAGTGGATAATACAGTAAAGAGTACGGTTACGGCTACGGCTTTGCTAAATCCCCCTCCTCTCTGCGGTTTCGTTTTGGCGGTGGATAATGATATTAAGAGTACCACTCCTCCAAATTTCGAATCACAGAACAGTGTTCATAATTTTGGTTGGACGGTGGATAATGTAATGAAGAGTTCAAGTGTGCCAAATCCTTCTCCTCTCCACGGATTCGTTTCGGCAATGGATGATGCAATGAAGAGTACGGGTGCACCAAATCCTCCTCCTCTCCACGGATTCGTTTCGACAGTGGATAATGCAATGAAGAGTGCGGGTGCGCCAAATCCCCCTCCTTTCCACGGTTTCGCTTCGACAAATCCCCCTCCTTTCTACGGTTTCGATTCGAGAAATCCCCCTTCTCTATACGGATTTGTTTCGACAGTTCGAAACAATAGATAATGCAATGAAGAGTGCGGGTGCGCCAAATCCCCTTCCTCTCTACAGTTTCGCTTCGACAGTGGATAACGCAATGAAGAGTGCGGGTGCGCCAAATCTCCCTCCTTTCCACGGTTGCGCTTCAACAGTGGATAATGCAATGAAGAGTGCGGGTGCACCAAATCCCCCTCCACTCCACGGTTTCGTTTCGGCTCCAAATTTCGAATTACAGAACAGTGTTCATAGTTTTGATTAAGGTGTTAGAAATTAGAGAATAAATATTCTGAATAATAGAGTTAGTCCTGATGTTAAATTATTGAGAGTCAAAAAATTCAGTAGAAGAGTCATGTACTTGAATCCATGGATGAAGATAAAACACGATAAAACACACGATAGGATTATGATCTTCCTCAACCAAAATCTTTCTTATTCCTCTTGCTATGACTTTAGAGTGACTCTTTTGATAACCTCTCAAAAAAATATTCCTATTAAACCAATTAATATGAAAAATTAAGGAGGTCATTAAAACTATATTAAATGACTCATTAAAATCATCTTAATGACGAACGATTTCGAACGTTAAGGAAATCAACAGCTATGATTATATATATATAAAGATATAGTCCACAATTAGACTAAGGAAATATAATTTCCTAACAATCTCCCACTTGAGATATATATATTGTCCTGAAATAATCATATTACAAAATAAACCAAAAGTGTGCATACTGAATGCTATTTATCCTTAACTACTTAAACAATCTGGTCCATGTTAGATAAACTTTCTTCCTATATGTTTTATAGGAATCTATTCTTCTTGAACTCTCTCCTTAACAACCAAAAATTTAATATTCTGACTTTATGGAGCTCTTTTTGTTGTTGGAGTAAAGTACTATTGAATTATTGTCACAATAAATCTTCAATGGCTTTTCAATGCCATCTACCACACGAAACCTGGTGGCAAAGTTTCGTAACCATATGCCATGGTTAGATGCCTCATGTTCAAGTATCTGCCTAGAACTCCCACTTAAATATTGTATCAGGACGTGTGCAGACTTGAGCATACATCAATTTCCCTATTGTTGATTCATAAGGTTTATCATCTATTATTGTCCTTTCAAGATCATTTTGGGACGCTGTTTGAGACTAAACTTGTCTCCTTTAGCCATGGTTGTGTCGACATACAAGATTAGAAATACATATTTACTTCCACTAAACTTATAGTATACACAATCATCAACAATATTTGCCTCAAAGCTATATGAGGTAATAACCTGATGAAACTTGTAATACCATTGACGGGAAGCCTGTTTGAGACTGTAGATGGATTTCTTTAATTTTCGGACCATAGACTTTGAATTACCTGAGACAAAGTTTTCTGGTTGCATCATATAAATTGTCTCATCAATGTCTCCATTGAGAAATGTCGTCTTAATATCCATCTGATGTAACTCTCAATCAAAATGAGCTACTAATGCCATTATTGTTCTAAAGAATCTTTTGAAGATACTGGAGAAAAAATTTCTTTATAATCTATGCCTTCTCTTTGAGTAAAGCCCTTAGCGACTAGACGAGCTTTATATCTTTCAATATTACCCATAGAATTCCTTTTAGTTTTAAATATCCATTTACAACCAATGGGTTTCACACCTTCAAGTAATTCTACTAGATCCCAAACGTCATTGTCTCTCATAGATTTAATCTCCTCTTTCATGACACCAATCCACTTTTGAGATTTAGAACTTTTCATGGCTTCACAGAAGTTGATTGGGTCATCTTCTGTTAAACTAATGCCATCCTCATGTTCTTGGAGGTACACAAGGTATTCATCCGAAGTAACACTTCTCCTTTCTCTTGTATACCTTCTTAATGACACTCTTGAGGTTGTTGAGTTTGTTCTATAGGTTGTATTTGAGGAGGATTCTCATTGTTGCCTTGTTCTATAATTGTGTCCTGAATAATAATAGGTACGAATACCTTATCATTATCAATAATAGATTCCTCATCAAAAATAACATTCCTAATTTTTCTTTCCCCTCCAAACTCAACATCCTTGAGAAAAATTACATTTCCCACTTCAAAAATTGATCTTGATGTAGGATCATAAAACTTGTATCCTCTTGACTGTTCAACATAACTAACAAAATAGCAGCTAACTGTCCTTGAGTCCAGTTTTCTTACATGCGACTTATAAGGCCGTGCCTCATCTGGACATCCCCAAATGTGTAAATGTTTTAGGCTAGGCCTTTTATTAGTCCAGAGTTCATAAGGGGTTTTGTTAACTGCTTTGCTTAGTACCTTGTTAAGGATGTACACTGCGGTCTTTAAAGCTTCTCCCCAAAGTGATTCAAGCAAGGTGGAATGACTGATCATACTTCTCACCATATGCTTAAGAGTTCGGTTCCTTCGTTCTGCAACACCATTCATATTGGATTTGCCAGGCATGGTGTATTGCGGGACAATACCGCACTCTTTCAGAAAAAGCGCAAAAGGTCCTGGACGTTGTTCTCCTGATCTATCATATCTTCCATAGTATTCACTACCACGGTCAGATTTGACAGTTTTAATTTTCTTTTCAAGTTGGAGTTGAACTTCAGCTTTGAAAGACTTAAAAAAGGCCAAGGATTGGGACTTCTCATGAATTAAATATAAGTACCCATAACTAGAGTAATCGTCTATAAATGTGATAAAATATTGTTGTCTATTCCATGAAGTAGTAGGGAAGGGAACACATATATTAGTATGTATTAGTTCTAAGACATCTTTAGCTCTCTCTGCGCTTAGTTTTCTTTCATTTGTTCTTTTCCCCTTGATACATTCAATACAGACTTGAAAATCCTTTAAATCTAGGGGTTCAAGAATTCCATCCACCATAAGCCTCTGAATTCTATGTTTAGAGATGTGGCCTAAACACTTATGTCATAATGAGGCAGAATTTTCATTTAATTTTCATTTTGTACCTCTTAAACTTGTTTGCAGTATTTCATTGTAGAAATTTAAATCAAGCTTATACATATTATCAATTAAAAAATCGGAACAAATAATTTTTGAGTTTTGGAAGAGACTAACTTTATTATTTCCGAAAGAACAATGATAACCAGATTTGTCCAAATGAGAAACAAAAATTAAATTCCGTCTAAACGACGGTACATAAAACGTCTCAATAAATCCAAAAATATTTCAGTCTTAGAACATAATCTGAAAGTTCCTACAGCTTCCACTGCAACTTTATTGTCATCCGCCACATAGATGAATATTTCAATATCACTTGGTGGTTGAGTCCATAAACAACCATGTATAGTAACACTTATATGAGTAGTAGCACCAAAATCTACACACCAAGTGTCCATAGGTACAAAACTTAAATTAACTTCAAAACAAACAAAAGCAAGGATCTTACCCTTCTTTGCTCGCCAAGCGACATATTTGGCACAATCCTTTTTAACGTGTCATGTCTTCTTGCAGAAGAAACATGTTAAAACATCATGTTTCTTTATCTTTTTCTACTGAAAAGGTGTAATCGCGGTAGCCTCACGCTTTCTTTTATGCTGATAGGACGAGAAGCCATATGAGCACTTTCTTTATGTTCTCGTTGTAACCTCTCTTCCTCTTGCACATAGTGAGATATTAGCTCATTCAAGGACCAAGTATCCTTTAAAGTATTATAACTCACTTTGAATTGCCCAAAGTGTGTAGAAAGAGAAATCAAAATCAGATGCACGAGTAAGTCCTCAAATAACTCTAACTTTAGTGCTTTCAATTTTGAAGCAAGATGAGATATTTTCATAATGTACTCCCTTATGTTCCCTTTGCCTTTATACCTCATAGAGACAAGTTTGCTCAAAAGATTACTTGCCTCTGCCTTTTCATTTCTAGCAAAGAATTGTTGAACATCTTCTAGAAATTTTTAGCATTGCTATCTTTAATAATAGAGTCCCGAAATGCTTCCGGAATAGAGCGTTTCATAATCATTACACTCATTCAATTGGATCACTCCTATTTCTCTATTTTGCCTTATTAGCATTTTCTTTAGTAGCAATGGGTTTGTCCTGCCGTAGAACTACGTCCAAATCCATACAACCAAGGACAATCTCTACGCTATCTTTTCAAACTTTGAAGTTTGTACAATTTAGCATAGGGATGTTGCTAACTTGAGTAGAAACATTGGCAGCTAAAGCAACAACAACTATATCCATCAAAAATATAGTTAGCAAGAATAATGGGAAAATCACACTGAGATACCTAGAATAACATTAATTTTTAATCTTTGGATAGAAAAATTAACTGTAAGTGGTACTGTCGTTGCAGTAATCAAATATTGTCAAAAAATCCTGTCAAACATTAAGCCTTTCTTTGGACCGACTCAATATTCACATGGAAACTTGAGATTTGCAACCTATTTATTTACTGCATACATTTTCTATCAATTGGCCAAACAATAATCTTCCTTTGAGCCGACTAGTGCTCACATAATTAGATAAAAAATAAATAAATATATAAATTGAATGTTCAATGTTTATTATTTGGCCAAACAATAAACTTCCTTTGGGCCGTTTATTATTCGCATAAATAATGAACATCATATTAGTCAAACAATAATCTTTCTTTGCGCCGATTAGTGCTCGCATAATAAATAAATATATCAATTAAAGGTTCAATGTTTATTATTTGGCCAAACAAAACTTCCTTTGGACTGTTTATTATCTGCATAAATAATAAGCATCATAAAAAAAATTCAATGTTTACTATTTGGCCAGACAACAAACTTCCTTTGGGCTGTTTATTATCCGCATAAATAATAAGCATTACAAAAGAAAACTTCAATGTTTTTATTTGGCCAGACAACAAACTTCCTTTGGGCCGTTTATTATCCGCATAAATAAAAAGTATTATAAAAAAATTGCATATGAGCAGTGGATATAACAATGGAAATAAAGACCTGGATCTGTGAATTGTATTCAAGGTCAAAAAATATTACATATGCTTTTTAGGGCAATTAACCAGCGGAATTATTATGTATATCATACCAGCAATTCATATGAATTACCAAAATTGCAACATAGAGAAACCAAGCCACAATACAATAAAACGAATTATATAATATAAGACAAAACACATAAACATCAAACAGAATTATGTGGGTTTATTCTTTAATTCCAAATAGGTATAACAACAACATAATTCAATCCAATGATAAGACTTTATTCCTAATAATTTAACATGAAGGAGGCTCTGATACCACTTGTTAGAAATTACAGAATAAATATTCTGTATAATGAATTTAGTAATCATGTTAAATTATTGAGAGTCAAAAAATTCAATGGAAGTGTCACATACCTGAATCCATGGATGAAATGCAACACACGATAGGGTTATGATCTTTCTCAACCAAAATCTTCCTTATTCCTCTTGCTAGACTTTAGAGTGACTCTTTTGATGGGGTAAGAGATCACAAAAGTTTGTGATTTTGGTATATCGGGGAGTAACCCTTACCTCCTTATTATTCTGATAACCTCTCACAAAAATTATTCCCATGAAACCAATTAATCTGAGAAATTAAGGAGGTCATTAAAACTATATTAAATGACTCATTAAAACCATCTTAATGACGAACGATTTCGAACGTTATGATTATATATATAAATATATAGTCCACAATTAGACTAAGGAAATATAATTTCCTAACATAAGGAAGACTTTTTATTAGAAGAATTTTGCTTTCCTCTTATATAATTACAACTTCAATTATCGAATAATAATTTTTCTTATCCAAGTTTTGGAATTTGCTTCTTTTAGATTTAACAAGGAAATCTAGTAACAAAAAATTTTAATTTTAAGAAAATACTCAAAAATAAAAAAATTACTCAATCAAAAATAAAAAGATTAAGAAATAAAAAATAAAAAGATTACATATCATAATTTAAAGTATAATTTGAAGTCGTGTTTCATTTTTCTTTGTTGAAGAGTTTGTCAAGAGTCTGTTAAATTTATTAAGCTAATTTGCACTGTATGATATGATCGTATAAGTTGTAGAAATTGACTGTTTCAAAAAGGAACTCTGTAAAAATTGACTATTTCAAAACGAACTCCCCTTTTATATTCAATTGCTTCCATCTTTTGAGTGCATCGGCAAGCTGTAGAAATTGACTGTTTCAAAACGAACTCCACTTTTATATTCAATTGCTTCCATCTTTTAAGTGCATCGGCATTTCCTGACTCGTTTGTAGAAGAAATTGTATTCTTTCTGTTAATAACATCCCACAAATCTTCACCAACTCCATTCACGTCCTACATACCTTGTGGTTGGATTGATTTAACAGCTCACCAAGTCCACTAAGACCACTTGAATCCATCTTTGAGACACATGTTGATTTTTTTCACCAAGAGATCGTGACACACGATATTAGAGTCCTTATGACTTTGATACCATGTAAAATATAAAAAAAAAAACAACAAAAAATAGAGAAAGTCTGCTGACCTCATATGGAACAACCAAAGGGTAAAAAAATATAACAAAAAAAAAAAGAATAATCTCAAAAATAAAAAAAAATTATTCAAGAGAAAAGATGAAAAAAAAAACTTCTTATTATAGGATTTTTGCTTTTCTAAATGACCTATTGACAAATGACTAATCTTATTTATACTACTCAAGAGAATATTCTAAAAATAATTCTAGACTTATCTCAATTATCCTATAATTATAAATATTTTTATAACATTTTAAACTTCTTTCAATTACCTTATTAATTATAAAAAAACTCTAAAATATGGTAAAAGTAATTCAAAAAAATTAACTTTATTTTTAACACTTGTTGTGTTAAATCCCCTCCTCTCCACAATTTTGATTTGACATTACCAACAACGTTGGTGGTGAAGCTCAAACAAAAACAACAAGATATAATCTAAATATTTTTTATTTTAAGATTTAGGTTTATTATTTATTTTATGTCTATGAGTTTATAAATTTTTAGAAAATTATTATATTAATCTTTTTAAAATTGTGTTGTAACGGTGTTAAAAAAATATCTTTTAAATTATTTTTATTAAGTTTTTCATTGTCAGCAGTTTTACCGAATAATACTGTTCCTGTAATATTTTCATGTTAAAATGATTTAATAGATAGTCCATTAGACTAAATATAGGAACACCTTCCTAAATCTTCAAATGAATAGTTCGTTATTTGCATGGTTATTTGCTAGTTTCAGTGCAAATGCTGCTTCTCCTTAGTTTCCTGGAATGGTTGCAGCAACTTGTTAGTAAACACATGCTCCTTATCCATCTAGAAACTCCCTTTCTTATAACCCCACCACCACTTTTTAACACAGTTTAGCATTATTAAATTCTCTTTAAATAAATTGTTTTTAAACATTTTAGAAAGAACTTTCATTAAAAATTGAAAACAAGTTTATCAACATTTTTATAATTTTTTTAAAAATTTCTTCAATTAATATAAAATAAACTATTTAAAATTCATCATTAAAATATTTTCCATTAATTCAAATAATTTTCAAATTCTTAAAAGTTAATTATGTTTATGATATAATTTAATAAAACAATCAACTATTAAGTTAAATTTTTTATATTAATGAAAAAGTCCAATGGTTATAGTGGTTAGTTTTAATGCACCAACCCAACTTGTCCTTGATACTCTTCATGCTATGGTTTGGTATCCATAAATAAACAATGAAATATAAATAAATTTATGTGTTACGAAGCCCTGACATAGTTACAGCAAGACACACGGCGATCATGATACTTGTAATTTTTTAAATATTGATGTAATTACACATTGTATATTATTATAAATTATTTAAATTGAAAATAAAAATACATATTTATAATCTTCTAAAATATTAGTCAAATATAATAATTTGAACATATTATTTTAGTATTAAAATAAATTTAATCAATTTATTTAAAATCTAAAAAGTGAAAAAGAATTTGATTCATTTAATATATTTCACAGGTTTTTGACGATTATTGTAAAAGATACTTTCTAAATTAAATTCGTCCAAGTTAAATTTAAATATAAAATAAAAAACACAAAATATAGATAAAATACAAATGATTTATTTATGTAGAGAAAAAAAAATAGAAACTTGCATAATAAATTTGTTATTTTCCAACTTCTTAAAGAAATCATTACGTTACCTTTGTTAATAAAATGTAGGATAACAAGTGGGTCAATTTGTTCCTATTTTAATTTATATAAGAAAAACCTATAAGATCTACCCTTTAATAAATATAACTAGCTGTAACAACTGGTTTACAAACCTGCGGGCAGCTGTGCATAGTTAAGAAAAAAAGAAAGCAACAAAATCTTTTTATACTCTTTTAATTTCAAATTTTAAGTACTAGATTAAAATAAAGATTTATTCTAAATACAACACAGAAATAAGAGATACTTACAAGTATATGATATTAATAAATAAATAAAAATATTTGATACATGGAAGAATTTTTTTAAAAAAAAAAGCAAAAAAAATGAAGGTGGGTGTGGGATAAATACAAGATGTGCCGTCAGTATGGGCCAAGAAAATGTGTCTAAGCGTGTGGAAGAAAGACTTCACTATCATTCTTCCAATAATGGCCGAAGCTGACTACGTTAACCTTCTCTTCTCTTCTCTTGCATTTGCCTGGTACCTACTCAACTCAACTCCCAATTCTCTCTCTCTATTCATATATATAATATATATGTGTGTTTGCGCCCTAAATTAACACACGCACATTACATTACATTATTTCAATTATTTCAATTAGCAAATGGGTTGTGCAATAGGAAAAATGGACACGAAGATTAAGAGTAGCAGTGATTCAATTTGCGGAAAAGGAGAATACGGCATCCGTGGATTTGGTTCGGCAGTGGACAGTGCCATAAGGAGTAGGACTGCGTCAAATTTCGAAATATCCTCTGTCCATGGATTCGGTTCGGCAGTGGATAATGGCATCAAGACTACCACTGCGCCAATTTTCGAAACACAGGATACTGTTCATACTTTTGGTTCTGTGGTGGATAATGCAATGAAGAGTACGGTTGCACCAAATCCTCCTCCTCCTCACGGTTTCGCTTCTGCAGTGGATAATGCAATGAATAGTACGATTGCTGCGTCAAATCCTCTTCCTCTCCACGGTTTCGATTCGGCAGTGGATAATGCCATTAGCAGCAACGTTGGTGCCGAAGCTGAAACTGATGCAGAAGCTGAAACGGAAGAGTGGGCGAAGAGAGAGAGTTATGTGGGGTCATGGCAGAAGAGCGAGATGTTAGGGAAGGGCTCCTTCGGCACGGTCTACGAAGCCGTCACGGAGTTTGTATTCTCTCTCCTCACCACCTATCTCATCTTTTCTTTTCTCTCTTCTTATCAATTCGTTATCAATTATTCTCTTTTTAACACAAATTTAATATCATCATTTTTCAAAATTATATCACCAAATATCTATAAATCAATTTATGCCATAATTAATAATAATAATAAGTGTTTTTTTTTTAAAAAAGGTAATTGTAAAAGGGCAAAAATAAAATAGAAAATTACCTTTTTCTTTTTTCTAGTTTTACTCTTTATAAACAAGTTTCAAACATGTAAAAGTTATTAATAAATAATTATTTTTGTTAAAGGAGTAATTTTACTTTCTAAAAACGTTTAACTAAATAAACTTTTATTTTCCCCCTAAAATTGCATTGGGAGAAGCTTGTGGCTAATTTAGTCCATCTAAGGGACGAAACATTACAGGTAGCGATTGGTAATATATTCCAATTTTCATCGGGGAATTAATCTGTGTTAAATATGTGTTTAATTTATGTAAATGTATTTTAGTTTTTCTTTTTAAATCTTGTCAGATTTAGATCATATTAACACTTTTGTTAGTGTTTTTTTTAATTCTTATAATTAACTATGTTAGATTACTATAGGCATGATTGATAAAATAAAGAATTTTATTTAATAAAATAAAAAGTATTTGAAATTTAGACAATTTAATTGTTTTTACTAGCATAATTCAATTCAATTAGATAATATATTTATTATTTTATAAAAGGTGTTAATTAAGTACTAGTTATACAATTTTTCATACAAGTAGACCTTATAGAAAAATTATTACTTTTAAATACTTTACTTAGGCTTCATGATTAACTAGGGTAGTTTAATAATAAAAAATATTATTGAAAATGATTTTTAAATTAACATAATTAGATTATTTTTAAGTACGTAACTCAATTAAATATTGTATTTATTATTTTATATTATTAATATTTTTAATTTTCAAATGATTGTGAACAATCATGTTTGATTACTTTCAATATTGTTCTTATTTTTCAATTCAATAATTTACGTTAACAATTTGTAATTTTTTTAAAAATATAATTTACTTTTACATTTCAATCCTTCACTGTTGACTAATTGTACTATAATTTATTTTGTAATATATCATGAACACTGATTTTGTCTATAATGAAAAAAAGATATATTAAAAATAAATGTTTAATATAAAAATACGAAATTTAAGGTAAATTAAAAATAATAAAATTCGTTTTCATAATATTTAAAATAATTTATATGTGGTTACCTTATTTATGTAAAATCATAAATATATTGTTTAATTGATTTATGTACCTAATAACAATCTAATTAACTTCATTTAAATATTATATTATAATAATTATCTTAATTAATATTCTTTATTTTTTTAACCATGTTAGCACCAAACTAATTAGAGTCAAGAACTAAAAATATGTCAAATATAAAAGTAACAATTTTTTTGTTAAGATTGAAATTGGATACCTTCATATTTATTCAAACTTATAAACACATTTAAACTTAAAAATAATGTAATTATTCTCTTATTTTATTTTATAACACAAGTTGCTATAGAAGTTTTTGTATAAATGCTACCAAAACTGTTTCACTCCTAAATAGTCTTAGAAATACAAATTCATGTTATTTAACATGTTTACATAGCTATTAAAGCAATCATGAAAGGTTAAAACTAAAAAATAAAGCTATTTGACTCTTTAACAAAAAAGCTTTTCTCACTCAATACACCTATATATATACATCATGCACATGCCTATAATATAGACTCATAATATCCAAACAATGTGTGTACTACTTTGATAAAATATTTCTCCTACATACACTCAATTGAAAATTACTTACTGCTATAGAAGCATTTTTTGAGATGCTATTAGTTAGCTGTGATTTTGAGGATTTTATCTGCGGTTAGTTATGGAATTCTTCTTCGACCGTAACTGATAAGACTTTACAAAGGAGTCCAATTATTTTTATATCACACCACTGTGTATGTTGCACATAGACGATTTAGTTAGTCATCCATTTCCTTTTGGTTTTGTTTCAGAGATAACACATGAAATTTATTTTCCCACAGAGATGGATTCTTTTTTGCTGTAAAGGAGGCGCCTTTGCTAGATGATAGAAGCCATGACAAACAGAGCATTTTCCAACTTCAGCAGGTGAGAGGACTTGGTCTTCCCATCAAACTTCATTATATAATTTGTTTTCTCATCAAACCTGTCAGCATATTATGTATTTTTTTTTTTTCCATCTTATACAGAAGCATTTGATTATACATTTGATTATACATGAATATTTTCTGCCTTCCTTTCAGGAAAGAACTCTTTTGAGTCAGTTCCGGCATGACAACATCGTTCAATATCTAGGCACAGACAAGGTATGTTGCTTTCTAGCTGGCAAGTCTGTTATAATTTATGTGTTGGGCATGTTTAGTGTGTTTTATCCAAACATGCATTCATACTTTAGATTTAACAGTCTTTCTTTGCTCTCCTGAATATGATTATGATATTTGGGAAAGAATAATTAAACTTTTAGGCATGACCAATGTAAATAATCATTTTGTAAATTACCAAGCATTTATTTGGCTGAAATTTCTTGGCTCATTCAGCCTCTTGAGCATTAAGGAAAATATGTAGAGGTATAGAGTAATTGTTATTTACAAAGATGAATATGTCACGGGTGTCAAACTATATAGCATTATTTTATAAATAGAAAAGGGAGGGAATCACATGTCATTGGGATGGATTAGTTTATTTCCTGTTTTTTACTATATTGCGTAAGTTCATAAAATGTTTTTGTTTTGATACCTTTGAAGTTGTATGTGTCTGCTTGAGTTAAGAGCTGCAAATGCACATTAAATTTTCCCTATTTTGTTTTTTTCTTTTGGATCGCTAAGCTTTTTTCTTATCACTAAGTTCTTCATAATGCAGTTTTACAGAGTCAATGCTATTCCTGTAATATTTTCGTGTTTAAATGGTGTAAAAGATCGTCCGTTAGACTATATATATGAATTCCTTCTGATATCTAAGGATGATTAGTTGGCTATTTGATGCGTGATTACTTGTACTTTCTTCTACATGAGATGTTTTCTCATTGTTTAGGTGGTGATACCTGAAATATTTTTTGCCTGATTACATTACTTAGGAGTAATTGCATTTCGACTGTTTACTCTTCTCCTAATAGATATTTGTATTTACATTTCATTATTTCTCAGGATAATGATAAGCAGTATATCTTCCTCGAGCTTGCAACAAAAGGATCATTGGCAGGTCTCTATGAAAAGCATTGTTTAATGGACTCCGAAGTTTCTGCATATACTAAGCAAATTTTAAGTTGCTTGAAGTATCTTCACGATCGTAATGTGATTCACAGGTAACATGAATGAGGTTTCTATCTATCTTGATGCAATGCAACTGTTATACCAAGTGTAAAAAGTACCTGCTTGGAAACATAAGTCCATTTTGGATTTTGATTTTTTTCTTTTGTATCATGAAGATTCTATTTTAAGCTGACATCTCCCTGAATTAGTTTGCAAATCACTTAATAGTCAAAGTTTGATGCAATGGTAGGAAATAGACGAGGAAAATATTTTTTAAACTTACATGGAATTGCTACATTCTAATTATTATTTGATCTAAACTTTTAAGGGACATCAAGTGTGCCAATATACTGGTTGACTTAAAGGGGTCTGCTAAGCTTGCAGATTTTGGTTTGGCAAAGGTACCTTTAGCAAAACCCACTTTCTCCAGTCAGCATCTTATCATAGAAAATTTCATGTGCTGACTGCTTGCAATTATATTGTTTGTTCTTTTTCCTTTGTAGGTTACGAAGTTAAATGATGTTAAATCAATTGGAGGCTCTCTGTACTGGATGGCCCCTGAGGTTTGTCTCTCTGCCTGCCTTATATGTTTGACATAATTCCTTTAATTGGTTGTCTAATTTAGTTTATCATATATACCAATTGTCCTCACTAGATTCAATGAGATTATTCTCAATTATAACCAAATTATTCTCAATGATGTGCTTACACCAAGTTTTTTTATACCGGACTGCACAATCGCCATTTTGAATCATTTGTAATTTCGTAAAGTGCCTAAAATGACTTTGAATTGTTGGATCATAGGTTGTTAACTTGAGGAGCCGTGGATATGGGCTAGCAGCCGATATATGGAGCTTGGGATGTACAGTATTAGAGATGTTGACACGGCAACCTCCTTACTCTCATTTGGAACCAGTATGTCTCATAATTTAAAAATTTTTACTATCAACTTTTCTTTATCCTCATTTTTATATTCTTCTAAATTCATTGTCTCACCTCACAGACAGTTAATATAGACTGTACGTACCTTTAAAACTAGACAACTGGTGCTAAACACTTTTCATTTGTTAAAACAGAAGCAAGCAGTAGTTCGAATTGGCAGGGGTGAACTTCCACTTCTTCCGGATTCGCTATCAACATATGCCCGAGATTTCATTCTTAAATGCTTACAAGTTGACCCAAACAAACGGCCAACTGCTGCTCAACTATTGGACCATCCATTTATAAATACATTGTCCAAACCAACAATTATTGAAAATTTAGACTGACCACCAATATTTACTGAGCAATGCTATTTTTTTTACAACGGCTTGTTTTAGCTTGGAAATACCACCTCAATGAAAGCAGGCTCATTTCAACAAATGGTTCCCAGTGCGAATGCCTCCACACATTCAAGCTCGACATTTCCTAATAGCATTTTCATCATCACCCATAACATAAGCATCGTATTGGAGACACTCCTACCAATTGTTCCTTTTCTTATTTTTTTAATTTCACAATAAATACAAAAAAAAAATAAATAAAGCAGTTATTTTTCCACCTATGAAACTTACAGATAGACGTATAGGGGAAAAAATTACAGAAATTAAATGAAAAACATTATTTAAACCTTAACTTTATAAGACTAGTCACCATAGAAGTTTTTGTACAAAAAGGGGTCAAATCGTCAATGTCTGAATACCACACTAGAGAATTAAATTTTTAAGGCGAAATAACATGTGAGCACTACCTAAAATTGATTAAGTCTATTTTTTTTTTTCAATATACAAAATGTAAAACATAGATCACACTTCCATCCAACAAATCTGACTCATTTTTTTTCAATATCTACCTCTTCACATGTCCCCCCTACACGCAACTGAGACAGCAGCTGCAGTTTCTGATAGATCCCTCCTCATCTCTGAAATTTTGGACCCCACATGTTCTTTGAACTTCGAGATTGAATCAACCAACTGAAAGAGTTCGCCAGCACGCTTTTGAATTTCTTCTTCACTTTGTTTAATCGCTTCCTCCAACTTTAATTTGGATGTCTTGACAAAAATGAAGTTCATACATAAATCACACGTCAGTAAAGAAAGGAAAGGAAAAACACACTTTTGTCTACATTCAAATTTCAAAATTGACTTCTGTTTATAATTCTGCTGATTTAGCAAAAAGGTACATATTTTACTTGGATTATTTCCTATTTCTGGGCCTGTGGTAGTTTGTTCAGCTTGATGTCCCTAGAATCATCTAGAACAATTACATACGCATGCCAAAGCCAAATCTCAAAATGAATGGATTATTGGATTCAATAGTATGAAAGTTAAGAGCAGAGTTCCCCTCTTAACCAAAAGTACTTCCACAAAGACCATCAACACGAACTAAGCATAACATAACTCCAAAGAGGCTAGAAGATTAACATCGCAACTATTATGCAATCAAAATATTCGCACACAAATACTCGTTCATCTGTGCACGGTATGAATATGAACTCAGAAAAGAGATAGAAACGCTACAATACAATGTGACAAAGAGGAGAGTATGTTACATTAGAATTCATTCAAAAACTCAACCTTTAGGAAATACCGAAACAGGCTTGTAAATGTGGATAGTGAAATAAGAGGCACATTCTCCATATTTTGAACAATTCTTGGCATTTCAAATTCAATATATTATTAGAGAAGTAAATCATAAAAAGGAATTACCTTGAGAACCTCCGCTGCCTCTCTTTCCATAATATCCATTTCATGATCTGCTAACTGGACATCCTCCATGAGTTTTTTAGCTTCAGCATGACATCTGCTGGTGTATTCCTGTGTTTCCTTCTTTATCATGTTTATTTGAGTTTCCATCTGGTAGATAAATCACAAGCAGCACAAATGGAAGTCAAACAGAAGTCATTATTAGGAAAAATTACTCGTCTGTCCAATACTAATGAAATTCCAACAGTGTAAAGAACTTTCTAACAGGAAGTGAGTTGAAGTGTATATGAATATTTGATCTGTATTTTTCAACAGAAGCTATAATATTCTCCAGAAGTGTAATGGAAATCAAAAGAACTCCCTCATTAAAACCAAAAATTTACACTAGACCCGTCTTGATCTTAAATAGCGAGAAACATGTAGTCATGCTTAAGTCATAGTGCAGTAGACCAAGTAACATAAACACCCCAAACACGACACGACAATGCACTTACTTCATCAATGCGCAACTGTACTGCCGCTAGCTGATTTCTTTTCCCTTCAAGCCTCGCAGCATTTTCAGCAGATTTCTGCTGAAAAGAAATGCACTCTTCCAGTTTTTCCATAGAACTTTTTTTTATTTCATCAGCATAGGATCTAAGCGCAGGCTTCAGCATGATTTTGTGATCAATGCCCATTATCTCAGCAGGAGTAGTCCCCTTGCAATTCAGGACATACTGAATGCCATTCCCAATCTTCAACCTACAACCACAATATCGGTTAGCTAGCATCAAACACAATTTACTTCATAATAATCATAGCATGACAGGGAATAATGAAAATGGTGATAAAAATGTGACCTCTTAAGGGCTTGGTTGCAGTCCAGAGCGAGAGCTTCTAGGTCCTTGATTTTGTGCGAGATAGTGGTGTCGATATCCCACGCCTTCTCTTCCCACGCATTTCTCGCAAGCTCAGCCTCCGCAGTGTCCCTCTCCACCGCCTGTAACTCTCTCTTCATCCTCTCCACGTCCCTCGCATTGAACGTCTGCGCCTCCACGCGCCGCTTCAGCTCCTCGTTCTCCTCGCAGATCTTCTCCCTCTCCGCCTCCTTCGCCTCCAACTGCTTCTCCTTCTCCACCAAAACCTTCCCCGCCTGCTCGATCCGCGACGACAGCTCATCGATCATCTTGTGAAACTTATTCACGTCGTTCTCCAGAATCGCCTTCTCCTTCTCCAGCGCCTCCTTCGGCGAGGGCGCGGTGCGGAGCCGTTCCAGCTCAGCAGTCAGCTCCGCGGCGGAGCGCCGCGCGGACTCGAGGAGTTCCTTGGCGGCGGCAGTCTGGTGGCCTATCTTCTCCTGCATGGCGCGGTCGAGTTCCTCGACGGCGTCGTCGTCGCCGCGGATGTAGTGCATGTAGCTGTCGACAGTGTGTTGGTACATGGGGTCGGGCTGCTTGGGAGTAGAAGACATGTGGGAGTGGCATTTGGCGATCTGGACGAGCCAGTGGATGAGAGCGAGGAGGCTTGGCCATTGGTGAGGCGCGGCTGGGGAACGGAGTATTGATTTGTTGAATTTCAAAGGGTAATTGAGGCGTTTGAGGAGGATAGGGAGATCCTCTTCCAGTTTCGAGGAGGGGAATTCGAGGACGGAGAGGAGGAATTTTAGGGTTTCGAGGATGTCTTTGGCGGAGGGGAAGGCTGTTTTGAAGGTGATTGGGAAGTTGTGGGAGGAGAGGAAGGAGTTGATCGTGGAAATCACCGATTGCTGGAACTGCCGGTCTTTGTATTGGTCGAGGGTGGGGCGTCTGCCCACGCCGACGGATGAGGGGCGGCTGCTGACGTCGGAGTCGCGGGTGGGGTACTGGCGGTGGTAGAAGTCGACCGGAGTTGGTGGCGGCGGAGGAATGAAGGAGTCCTTGGGTTGGCGGCGGACGGTAGGCCTCATCGTCTCAGAATTGATTCAAATTTGAAATTTTGTTATCTGATGTGCGCGGGTGTACTTGGAGTGTGTATGTGCCTACTTCAAGGATGATTTGGATTTCATTCCCATTTCCCGCTCTTAATCACCTCAAACTCATTCTCACCCTACAATGAACGCGTGTTTTTTAACAGGAAAAATTATTATAGTTTGTTAACATAAAGTTGAACTACTGAATTGTGACACTATTATTACTGTTAAAATTAAATGGTCTATTTTATTTAGTTATACACTGCAATGCAACATCACTTGTATGTTTAAAGAGACTATTATTTAACTATGGTTCGAATGCTCAACGTAAAAATAGAAATTAAATGAGAAGAAATAGTTTTTCAATTGGTATATCAATGCCTTCAGTATACAATATTCATTTATCAATACATATACACAAATTGAACTGCTACACTTGGATACAAATTCTCCTTTGCTATTCTCGTGTGTGGAACAACCGATATGCCAACTGCCTTGATCGACAAGAAAAACTTACACGACAAAACTGTTATTTCTTCAAACACATCAAACTCCCTTCTTGGAGGAGAGAATGAAGAAGACTGGTTTGCATGCCCCATATAAAGGGGCAAGAAAAAATAAATTAAATAAAGTTTAAAAAATGTAAATACTGGAGATGCCCCTGTAGGGTTGTTTTCTGAAACCCTACAACAGCGGTTGCGTAGGTGACTCCTGTTGGGATGGTTAGGCTAAATATTCCTTTTCCTCCAAATTCCGGTGGGAACCCCATAACATACTGGAGATGCCCCTGTCAAGAAAGGAAGAGTGCAAACTTCCCGTGCCTGACCCATGAAAGCTCCAATTTTGCGTCTGTGACCACAGTTTTTAGGTGACTCATTCTCGGCCAACTGTAATTTCTTCTGCGGAGCCCTCCTCTTTCCTCTACACTTCCCACCCTTCAAGTTCATGGCCTCAAATTCTTCGGACAGTAAGTTGCAGTGACAACATTCCGAAGACATATCTGATCTTTCTTTCAACCATGCATCGAACATTGCCTTACCAAATCGATCGATATCCTTGTCTGTCACTTCCCATAGATTGCCAACAATTGCTGGAGAACCAGCCAGCAGATATGACAGGGGAGTGCCTTGGGGTGCATATTGACCAGGTAAGGTCAATGAACCACTACTGCACCCCATCAGAAATGTAGCAGCACATTTGTCTAGTTTCTGGATCTCACGCCCAGGAATGTACTGTGCTCCTGTAAAAAACACGTTTATTCAGTGATATAAATATAGGAGCCACAGGGAATTATGCATAATACCTTATTTGTCAGACATTTAATACGTATTATGCAAAACAAATTACCACTTCCATGCCCAAAATATATGAAAAGGTCGTGACTTTCCAATGCTGAAGCCAATTCTTTGATGGTGGGTCTCGAACCAGCCTTTCCCTTTAAATAACAAAAGATAAAAGAAAACATACTTATTAAAGTAGACTAATATATAAAACAATTAGCAGGGATATAAACAAATGTGTAATATTTCCTCCATTGTAGTCTCATCAAATTCAAACCACTACATTACCTCTATGTTTTGATCTCTAAAATAATTCTCAAACTCGGTCTGAGTACCACTGAGATCACCATCTGGATTTAATAAATAAAAAGCATCCAGCGGATCTATCAAAGGAAACGGCACTAAATTCCTTCCTACTGGCTCCTTATTGTCGCTGCCTTTCTGAAGAACAGCAGAAATGCAGCTCACAGAAGGCATGCGATAAACCTCGTGGTTCCGTAGAATAGGCAAGTTTTCCCAAGGAAGCATCTGTCGCAGTAGTAGTTATTGAAGACAAAAGTAAAAATAAACACATTAGGCAACAGGAAAAACCAAGAATACATACACTCAGTTTTGAAAACCAAAGCATGAGTTCATTTCCTTGCAGCTATTGTTTTTCTTAAAACTATGCCACAAATTTCACTTGCAGATGTGTATAGGACTGTCAAATAAGAAATTACAGAATTGAAAATAAACAATTTGGTCATATCTGTTGAAAACATTGCCACTTCAAATGTAAATTATAAGCACATAAAATGTAGTTAATAAAATCTGAAAGAAATAAAACCAACAATCAATTTTTCATAAGAGTTGAGATGAATTTAAACCATGGAAGCATTTTATTAATTTGCTGTACCATCGAACATCAAATAGTAGACCTTAATGCTTAAAATCAATTCATAACTACATAGTACATGAGTCAGAAATAATTCACTTACCTGCACCTCATGGTCCAACACAAGAATTATAGGTTCTCTGTTCACAGAGCCATCCACTTCCAGCACATTTAATGCCTCGCTTAACAGGTCAAAAGCAACCTCCGACGACATTCCAAATCCATTGGCAGCATTTAACAATATCCCCTTCCTTGCTTCATCACAATATCCTACTTTAGCAATGTAGGAGTCTTTCTTTGAGCATAGTTGTGAATCCAATGTTTTACCATCACAAACATATTTAGAGCATCCAAGAATAATTTTAAGGAGGCCCTCATTAACATCCAATTTGCATTTAGATCTTAAATCATTCACAAGAGTCTTAAGCACCAAGTCATAATTTTTGCAGTTCAACCATTCTCCAAGAAGCAGACATTTCCATGAACCAAACCACGACTCTTCAAGATTCCTAGTAAGATATGACAGTAACACAAATAAGAGATAACATTTAATTTCTTGAAGATTTAAAACTACCACTACCCAAGACAATGATGCCAACGTCAGCAGTGCTCTCTTAAAGTTTGAGTTTATTAATAAAGAATGGATCAAGCTTTTTATTGAGTACATACTGTTCAACTACAGCATGTGCAGTGTACATTCTTAAATCAAAGTGAAAGCAAATCAACTTATGAAATCACAAGAGGTAGTGAACTCACCTGAGGAATTTATCAAGACGGTGATCAAGGTTCTTTCTCCGCTTCCACCATAACATCCTATTCTGTGTTGTATCTTCAAAAGGAGATATTGTTGACAAATAGTTTTCTTCTAAAATTGTTTTGAATGCAGGAGCCACATCATCAACAACAGTAAGGCCCCAAGGGCAATGCCATTTTTCACTATGTTCCTCACAGTTCAAAAAAGTGCCCGCACCAGTACTCGGATAACCCTCATCTGAAGATGGTGAAGAAAAGTTTTAAATTACTTGTTAAGTTCAAATGGTTAAGCTTAACGTGTATATCAGAGTTGTACATCTGTGCTTACAGGAGCTAATTACCTTGTAAAATAGAATCAAGTGGCAGTAACATTACAACAGGTTCGTTCTTAAAGCTCAGTCTTGACACCAGCATCCATGCTTGAACACATGTGGGATAATGCAACAATTCCTGTAATAAACTAATATAATCATGTCCAAGCAAACTAATACTGATGATAGTTGTCGATGGAAGTCCGGCTAAAAACTTCTTCACATAGTCTGCAAGATCTACAGTGGTATCAGGCACAAGCCTGCAACAGGAAGGAACAAATACATTGAGATCATTGCTTCAAGTTATATGACAATCAATTCTTTGCTTGCTTAAGAACAACTGCTACCTGAGTAAGTCAGATGTGCACTCCCTGATGCTAGAAGATCCCGTAACATATAAACCCTGAAATTGTACTTATATTATTTACATTTAATGGGCTGTGCTTGAAAAGGCACAATACAGCATTGAACAAGAAGTCTTCTACACCTTTGTGTTGTACGGACAATCAGCATTCATGTATGTGTGTGAAGTGTGCAACGATCTGAAATGCATAATTTGTAGGGTCCAAAGCATGATTAGGGTTTAGGATTATATATGGATGAGCATTGCATTAAATCTCACTTTCAGAGGCCTGTTAAAAAGAATTTGCTCTTCAAAAATTACTTCACTTGTCACGACGCTTATTTTAAAATGTTATTTACTTGTGAAAGGATGATTTTGAATTACAATGTTGTCAAAAGATCCTAAAACCTATAAATCTCCGGTTCTGCTAAAGCACAAATGTAGGGATGTCAAAAAGGACTGCGGTGGCTCCTACAATAAAGCATAAGCATTGTTGACCAATAGAAATCACTCTTTTGGGATCACTAACAGCTCAGATTTCCCAAACATTAAAGAGAGTTCATTCTGCCATCTAGGGTGAACCATTAGTTGATCATGTAATTCATCCTACAAAATTGAAGTTAAAGGCTACTTAGTTTGTTTTTGGCTATGCACCAATACCCCAAAACATGAATGAAAAATGTGAAATCAGAAGCTAGTCCCTTATAGTTTCTCCGTTTACAACAAGGGTAACAGACATGAGTATTTTCTCATGCACGTTACCAGAATAGGCTACTGGACAATGAAATAAAATAAAAAGTCATATAGCTACTAATGTATGGCAAAAAAATGCCTGATAATGAGTGCAAAATTCAGGATTTCCCAATTGCTAAACCAAAATTCAGTGCTTCTATTAAGAAGTCAACGTTCATAATGCATAGATAAAATTCCTTATATTGGTGAACAAGATATGCCTACAACATAATTAACGGGTGTTACCTTGCATCCACCAGTTGAATGTGAAAGAAATTGATAAGTAAGATGAGTTCCAATTGAAGCTTGGTGGAAATATGAAGACCAATCATTTTCACCCAAAACTCTGCTAAAAGACAACAGAGAAAATTGCTCGCTGACGGAAGAAACTACACACATCACAGCAAGTAATTTTGACACCTGTCAGAGAGTATCATCAGCACGCTAAGGTCATAAACCTTCCCATTGGTGATAGGAAAGTAACAAAGGAAAAGCCCAAAAGGCTAAGAGTCAGGATCAAGAAACTCTACAAGCATTTGCACTCCAGAATACACTGCAAAGTGCTTTACAAGTTTTCAATGTTCTTGAATATTGCACTTAAGTTTCAATTATGAACATGAAAGTGATGAAATAGTAAAGTATTGTAAAAATGGAATGTGGTTTTCAGCTGCCATAAATGTAAACAGCGTAAAAGGGAAGAGATGTCAAGAACTCCAAGGGGTTCAACTTTATTTCATGCTTCAAAAACTGTCATGACAAGTAATCTGGAATACTATGAATCTACAACCAAGTAAATGATAAAGTGTTCACAATCATGAAACTGTACCAACCAAATAAACAATTACGTGAAAATTGTGGCGTAACAATAACAGAAAGATAAAGATGTATGACCTTTTGAAAGATTACAGGAATCTCGCGAGAAAGTACAAAAACTACCATCAACCAAGAAGCCAGGTCTTCAAACTTTATGGAAGACAGATTACAGAAAATGTTCCTGTACGGAAAAACCAGTGTCAGAAGTTAAAAAATAGCCCCTTGCATGACAATGTTTCAAGAGCACCACCATGATATGCAAAATACCAAACAATGACATTCAATCGAGATTTCCCTTAGAACAGAAGGATCTGGCTGATCTGAATATTAAGAAAATGAAACATTTTCTAATACAATACTAGGGGAAATTATTAATCAAAATGTAATTCATTTAATTCCTTTCAATTCTGCATTTTAATAGAGGAACTCTTCTCGGGCACAATATCTGCAAATAAGTCAGACCATTAACGGTGAATAAGCAGCAAAAAGTGGAGTTTAGTTAAGAATGTTCCATGAAATACCTCAGACAACAATTTCAACTGAAGGAAGCTTATTAATTAAAATTTCCTTACTGATCTACTGGGTACTCTTTTTAAGCAGGAACATTGATTCTGATGCCACATATGAACAACACAAATATTATAGCAAAGCACATGTAAAAAGACGTGAGAATGGTCAGTTAGTCAGTCACAACAACATCCGCAAACATAATGATAAAGTACATTTTGGACATGAATATGCAGATATAAATTTGTTTTTTCATAAAAAGAAAGTAGGAAACTGCGTGTATGAATCAAACTAGTTGGTATAAATACCTTGCAAGCTTGGAATGATAGCTCTTCAAAGAATACCAGCATATGTCATACACTATTTCTGTGCGTTCAATAGTAAATACATCTCCTGGGATCTCCCTTGCTACCAAATGATTAAAATAATCTAGAGGAATAGATGAAAGCGCATGGTAGAATGGGTTTCTGCTGACAAGAACTGATATGCTTCTTAGAAGAAATTTATGTGTTTCATGAATTTGACCAGGATACTCAAAGCATTTCACTGTAAAGAAACATATTAGGAAATTAAAGAAGCAAACAACTTTATCCAAAAATTAAATTCAAAGCCGTAAACATGCAAGCAAGAAAGAATCATATAATATAAAGCAATTTACTAGCCAACTTTTGACTGCAAAGTGCCTGCAGACAATCATCCACAAATCTAGTAGCAAGCAAGCTAGTACTGAACCCGATGCACTGCTGAACAAAAAAACTTTATCCCATATTTTCCATCAATAAATAAATATATTGTCTTACATGGATGACTATGAGCATCCTGGCCCAACGAATGATATTTAGGAAACTCCACAAAACCAACAGGAAACAAACAAGCAATTAATTTCATCTCATTTTCAAAGGATGAAAATAAATACTTCTTGAACTGGTAACTTCAATAATATGTAAAAAAAATATATAAAAAATGGATTGTCCAAAATTTGGGAAAGGAAATTCTCAAGAAGTTTACCTTACTCAAAGAAAATGCCATGTAAAATGCAATAATAGTTTGAAAATAAAATGAGAAGAACCGTAAGTAGATGTCAACTCAATAAAGAGCAGAGATATGAAAGGGCACTCATACCTACTCGGCTTAGTAGCTTCATTGAAAGTTGCCTCCGGACAAACTCCCACTTAAGATTAATAAAATCATTTAGTAAACCAGATTTTACAACTTCAGATGGAAGACAGTACCAACACCTCATTTTAGAGAGAACACACGTAGTTGCACACCTTGAATTAAAGGAACAATCTATCTTGCTCCAAACCGACCCATTTTTACTAAGCATGTCAGATGAATCAGAAACATGAGTGTCCTGTAGAGTTTCTCGGACTTCTGACTTCCTGTTAAGGTTTGTATCTTGGCTTTGAGAAGATCTATATCTAGAACGAGTTATCCTTGATTTGTTCTCAACCACTAAGTTTGTTTCCTTTGGTAAAATCTTTGCTGCATTTTTAGTCTTTCTATTTTGTTTTGCCCTAGTGTCAGTTTCTCTCCCCGCTTTCACAGATTCCTTTACATTTTCACCTGCTTCTTTCATTATAAAGCAAGCACAAGTCTTAACATCAGGACATTTTGTATCTGTTGCAGTTCCATCATTGTCGTCTTCAGGACAACTAAGAGGATTTTTCCACTCGGAAAGATTTAGTTTGTCCAGAGCTGACATATACCAATTTTTGGCAGTCTCTTTAGACGTAACCCCATCACAAGTGTCAAATTTACTTTGACACAAATCTCCAAGATACTCATACAGAGTAACTTCAAGCCTCAATTTACACTTCGAGCAACAAAATGGTGTGCTGCTTTCCTTTAAAATCTGTTCAGCACTTCGAAGTTCCTTTTCTGCTAAATCCCAATGTCTTTTCTTAACATATAGGTTTCCTAGTAAAACACATCACAGAAATAGCAAGTCAATTTCATACAAACCAATGAATGGAAGCCTGTCAATCTAAGCAGAGAAAAAAAACGTACAAGTAATTTTTATACCTAAAGAGGAGGAGAAAGCAACTATAAACAAAGGGAGATTTAGTGAACAGGATATGGCTTTCCCCCACTTGAGAAAGGTTTCAGCATCAGCTCCATCTCCAATCATTTCATGGATGATTCCTATCTGCAAGTGCAAATGTTGAAATAAGATGCATTACAGGCCTTATCTGACCATATTTACTTTCACATATGAGGGACTAAGGGATACAAATCAAACCTGAAGAGTGCTCTCAAGATAACATTGCATGACTTTCCACGCACTAAGATAACTGTCTTTCAAGTCCCATGATATAGAATCAAATAACAAAATTTCCCTCGCAACTGATAAGTTTACCCCAATATTCTCAACACTATCTAAAATATTCTTTGAGGAATCAACTATTATATTGTGCTCTTCATTCTGCTGCTGAACATTATGTGTAAACTTCCTTTGGAAGAGTTTAGCAAATAATCTATGAGCTTCTTTTGCAGAGGAAAGAGCCTAATACATTTGAAAAGAAAAAAAGAAAAAACACAGTAAGTTGGGAGAAACAATGCAAGTTTGGCATAGATAAAAAATATACCAAAATTTGTGTTTCAATGGTAGGTCTTCTGTAAGCACCATTAGCACTAACCAGAACTTTCAGCATGTCATGATTACAATGGGGCAACTTCCCCTACACCTTAACTTTTTCTTAGATGTGTGCTTGTGTGTTGTGTAAAGAACTTGGTAACCTATATTTCATGCTGTCACAACCAAGATTATGACGGAGCGATAAAAAAAATTATTTAATTTTAAAAATATTTGAACTTGAGAATTGGAATCGCCACCATAGTTTACTAAGGAAAACCATAGAAAAACCAAAACTAAAATAGTCTGCAAACCAAAGTAAGGATTCGGGAGTCGGTTACATGTGGGAAAGGTATTAGCACCCCACAACAATTTTCGGTTACATGTGGGCATCAGAAAAGGCAGGCAGACAGAATGTGACATGGCAACACTTTAATAACAATTTTATTTTTATTATAATTATTATTATTATTTTTAAATTTTAATGGACTGATTTTCTTTATTTTTTTCCTTTTTACGAATTTTATTTTTAAAACTTTATTCATAAAATAGAATGAAGTCAAAACTCTTTTTTCTTTTTTTTTACTTTTATTTAGCCGGACGAAATTGGGTGTTGACACATGCCAAGTTTTAATCTGCAATACAAACCCTTTATCTTCAACTACTACCTAAACATTCATTTAATTGACAATTGTTCCTATCATATCCTGTCTATCACAAACAACAAATGAAAATAGCATGACTTGTAAGGACTGAGGAAACGAAGATTCCTTTCATGGAGGAATGTTCAATTTGAAAGGGAGACAACATATTTCCACAGCCAACAGACAAATAATTTTGAACTTCAAAAAATTGTCATGCTTCGTTTTTAAAGAATTAAGGTCTGTTTGGGAAGGAGGAAATTGAATAGGTATTTAGACTATAATCATGTAAATAGACATAACATTCTTTTAAATTCTTATTTTCATCTCCACATTACCTATTCTGAATACATCTTCACTATTCACGTACTCAATCAAGTGAACCTTAGGGTATAAGTTATCACATATAAAAGTCCAAATCATTTTCAGTTTCAAACATGAACATCAAGAGTTGAAAAGCAATGACAAATTCATCACTATTGCAATCTTTTACAAAAACAGTACTTAAACGTGCTTTCAATATCACTTGTCTTTAGTTTACAAGTCAAGAGACTAGTTATCCGTAATATAAGAATTGAAATCAGAATTAATGCACCTTACCTCTATTAGCTGTCCATTTGCAACAAGTCTTGGGCACAAATCATAAAAAAGACACCCGGCAAGAAATGTCAAATGACTTGGGACAGGAACCTAGGAGAACATTAATAGAGAACAGAGTGATGATTTTGGATAAAAAGATATTGTGATAAGTTCTGTCTCAAAATGGACTTACATTTGAAATCAGATCAAATGCTGCTTTCTGAACTTCATCAATTGTGATGTCTGTTTGAAAAGAGCTCTCATGACTGCCAGAATTCCTATGAGAGCTGGCAAATAAGAAAGAAAAATTCTGCTGAAACCCTATCAATGATGATTGATTTCCCTGAAGATAACGTATCCAGAAATTAATATTTGAAAGTTCTCTGAACTCATCCAATGAATTCATGATGAACTCCTCATTAACAGGTGAAACACAGAGAGCATGAGATAGACTTCTACTTTCCCACATTAAGGTCAACCACTTCTCAATTGGAACATTCTTCCATTTAAACATTTTAATCACCACTCGATATGCATCATTGAACAGTTCCATGAAACCCTGAAGATATGCCACGGAAATTAGAAACTGTCACTATAAATCTTACACAAAAACCACAGAAACCAAAATGATTAAAGGGAAGCGGACCTTCAATTGTAGTAAATCAACTATGTTATAGAACAGAATCATTAAACTGTCAGACAATGCAGAACAATCTCCCTCTTCTAAGTGATTAAGATGCGATGTACTCAACCAAAGATCCAAAGCAGCCTTGACATCTTCAAAGATTTGCTGTTTGGTGTATAAACCAAGATAAGCTTTTGTCAATAAAAGAAATTTATTAAGGGAGAAAAAGAAGAAAATATGATTACAAAGAATTAACATGATAAGAAATTTCCTTTACGATAATAAGAAAATATAAGCAAAAGAGATGGAAAAATACATTAATGGTGCAAAGCCCCCCCATCCCTCAAAATAACAATAAGGGAAACCAAGCCAAGCCTTAACAAGGAAGCTGTTGAATTTAACATCATAAAATAATCATGACATCATCAGTGACAATTGTCATCTTAAAAAAAAAAAAATATGAAGTTTATTGGCAATGAAAATTATAAGCATATTTTTGGTACCTTTGAATTAGGTTCAGCTTCCTGTGTACATATTGCACGCAAGCAATATGTCACACACAATTGATGATCAATGGAATTATTATCAGTGCATATCTCACCGGAAATCTCCCTCTGTTGAAGAGGAATTACATCATATTAATGGCACATACATCTCCAACATAAAATATTTTACACAAAAGAGAGGTTAGATATTTGAGGGAAAACAGAAGAACTAAACGGCTTACCATAATAGCTATTGCCTCTGACAGACACTGGATGCACTCCCTGAGACCACTTGTGCCCCTAACCCTGATTGCCTTTCCCTTTCTCACTAGAATTTGTGCCATTTGAAAACGACTATCTGGAGTGACATATATATCTTGCAGAAGAATACCCGTGATTTTCATTTGCATTTTCTGACATATTTCAGAGTATTTAAAACCCATCTCCTCATATGCAGTGAGCTCCTAATCAGGCAATAAGAAAAAAAAAATTGACAAACAGGACCAATACGCATAAATTTAAACAAATGGCAGTAAAATATGATGACAATTCTATCCAAAGGAAATATATACACACACAGAGACTGAACCTGCTCCAAGATCACGGCAATATTCCTCTTTGACAATTGCATAGAAGATGACAGTAAGCAATACAAGCTGGGAGAATCAATTCTCTCATCTACCTGCGTAGCACGTTTACATTCTATCTACATACCATTACCAATACCATAAAACAATCAGTGAGACTAATTAAGTAAAGTTGAACTGAAATGGTAAACCTTCCAAACACTTAAGTAAATACTTCAAAATGTTACCTTCACCCACTGCTTTACAACAGGTACTGGAGCTGGAAGCTTCTCAGACAAATCATTAGCATTGAACCAGTTTTTAAGGATCTCAATCACCTTTTTGTTTATCTTTGCATTGTTGATATCATACATAATATCTAAAAGAAGAGCACTTCTAGTGCAAGCCTCCATTACAAACTCCTTCAAAGCACCTTCTGACAGGTTAGTACAATGACACTTAATACAGAGCCATGAAGCTTTACAGCACAAGTTTAGCACCTTTGAAGCCTGCAGCAATATGTCAGACAGAAAGAACAGTAAAGCACTGAAACCTAAATCTTTCCATTTCTTTAATTTTGCAGAGTCAAAATCAATGGTAAGAAAATAGAAATCTCGTATGGCTGCTAGGGATTTTACTAAGTTTATGCATGTTTCCTTATAGACAGAAACACTTTTCACCCAATTTTTTATTAATAATTGCTGCATTTCTTTTTTCTTGAACCTATGGATAGTTGAAACCATTGTGTCTAGCAAGTAGTTCTTCGATTAAGTTCAAAGTAAAGTGCACCATAGTGTGACTATCTATAAAGCAGGCATGGTAGAGTTTAGAAAATCAGACGCATGGACCCTTACTAAATATCTTAAGCTTTAAGGCTACAATAACCATGACGTATCAATTTTAATATGCAAGGAATTCTTTTGTCTACATTCAGTAGTGTGACTGACACCTAAAAGCTTCCATCAAGTATAAAGCTTCAGTTACAATATCTCTTTTACAATATTGGTTTTCCAAATCCATGACCAAGAGAACATGAATTCCTTGTGGAAACATCTCAAGAAGCAAATATGTGTTTGTGATATATTATCATTAAATGGAATACTTGAACAAAAAAAGGGAATGAAATACCTTTTTTAGTTGCCTGTTTCTGTATAAAACTACAGCAATATTGTAAAGACAAGCCATTATGTACTTTAATCCTTCTGTTTCAATCCATTTGCTAGCAATGATCTGCTTAAGTAATTGCTTGCTCTCCTGAAACACCAACAAGAAACTATTTAGCCATTATAACACAAGATCCAATAATATTTTGGCATTCTGCCAATAATTTCAGAAATTCAATAATTTATTATTTAGCGGAAAAACCATTATAGTAGAAATATGAGCATTTCAGGGTAACAAGGAGAACCTCGAATTTAAGATTGGTTCTAATGGAAAGGGTGAAGGCGGCTACAACTATATTAAGCACTGTTTTGTTCTTTTCATCAAATCCATCTCCGGTGTTTTTAGGCACAAAGCTGCAGCCAATAAGAAGTGAAATTTAGATATTTTCATAGAAAACAACTCAACGTGAAATTCTTTCAAACCTGTTAAGATATCTTATCTTCTATAAAATCCAAATAACAAAAATTAAGAACTTAGAAACTACTCTTTATTATTAATGTCACAAGAAAATTAGTGTAAAAGAAGAAAACAAGTTCACTGGATATACTATACCTTGTACTAGAAAGAATAAGATGACAAAGTATATGGAATGCATCTTGGACAGTAGACATCATAGTCATATCTGAAGCATCATCCACTTCAGTAACTAATTCTTTCCTTTCCGAATTAATTGATTTAGCAAGTGGTTGGCATAGAAATTTCAATGCCTCAACATAAACTGACTGGTAAGTCATAGAAGCCTGACTATTGCAACATGATAGTGTCCATGGGATACCAGGTAAACATTGATCTTCTGCTCTGGACAACATACAATTACTTTTGCTGCAAATATGCAAGGAACCGAGCAATGATGGTGAGTTCTGTAGTATTTTCTTGTTTTCAAGTAAAGTTTCAAGTAAACAACCAAATTTTGCACTGCCAGGGGTTGCAAGATCTCCAGTTCTGGACCTTAAATTACAACTAACAAGGAGCAATCCAGCAGCATAAAGCCTCAGTATTGAATTAATGGGTGTCATAACCTGCCCAGCTACTTCAATCAAAGTGGAATACAGAATGTGGAGAATAGCATTGTAAATGGAAAGCATACACGAGAAAAACCTTGATAGAAGAGAAGAATACCTGTTTGAAATGTTCTGCTATTCTGTTCAAATATGCTGCAAATGCACTACAAAAACTTGCATTTGCAGTTTGACATTTATTCACACAGTAATATACAAGTTCAGCAAATTCTGTCCCCGTGTTTCCTTCCTCAACCTGAAAGGGTAAATATAATAGATGAATATAGCAGGAACAAAGGGCTCCAACAAGAAAATACCAACTTTATTATTTAGATGGTAAATAAGCTTGTAAAAAAAATATGGCCCTATAGAAAAATGAACAAAATAAGACAGTAAATCATCTAAATATGTGTAATACACAAATGATAGAATATTTAGCACCCTGAGTAGAATATATAGTGATGGGCACCTTGCACTCCCGAACTATGCAATCCAGTATGTCCATGACATACAAGGAATTACTATCCCGCAGTGCAAACAATGAGGAACATATCCTGTGAGCAATCTGCAATTCAAATATTTATGAAGGTCGCGAGTGAAAAATGTGCTGATGCGTATGTCCAAAAGTAGAGGCCTACATTACCTTATAGACTTGATCTTTGACTGGAGACTTCACATAACCAGTCAATGTCGTACAGCAAAACAAAATCACCAATTCCCTATCAGGAAATGGCATCCTCCCCAATAAACTTAAAGTACACTTACCCAGATGAATTACTAACATCTTGTGAAACTTCTCGTACGAATTAGAATCCAATTCCCTGAAACAATAATTTCTGTAAATAGGCAACTTAATAGCTCACTTCAGTTACAAAAAGGTAGTTGTGGCAAAAACAAGGCTAACCCGAACTAAACACTGTTGTAGAAAATTTTGAAAATTCAAAATAAAATACAACTCAGAATTTTAAGACAGATGAGAGACAAAACAAAGCTTGAGACAAGCAGTAGCTTCTTCATGTAAGGCGTCTCCCCGGGATAATTGACATCATCTTTGGGCACAGGCACAGTATTAAAAGTCAAAAGTAAAGAAAGAACAGAGAGTAAAAGTAGATGAGGAAATACAATGAGAGAATCCAAGATAGCTGTTCTCTCTAATTTTCCATATGTTAAACAGGTACAGTTGGGGAACTCTATCTATATTTACAAGTAGACAAAATGCATGAATTGAACTGAATTATTATAAAACTGAACCAAACTTTAGAAGTGGTTTAATAGAATTGAATTGAATTGTATAATGGATTAAATGAACTAAACTGAACTATAGCATGGTTTGTGTGAACTAAACTAAATTGAGCTACTCTAAATTGCTTGAATTACATGAATTGTTTAGATTATTATGGGTAAACATCCTATTTTGAAGTATATTTTCCAATATCATAAGTTACAGTTTAAGCAGTCTTATGTAAAAGTAATTCATTTTTTTAAAACTAAATGAATAAAACAATTCAGTGCAGATTTTGTTTCAACAATTCAATATTGAATTCAATTCAATTAAGTTTATTATCAATTTGGTTGAGTTCAAATATTCTTGAGCACCAATTTACAGAGTTCAGAGATGCAAACCAGACCATTTTTGACAGCTAGCAAAACTGATTACTAAGTTTGACACTAGATGAGCAGGAAGGAGTACCATACATGTTAAATCCAACTTTTCCCATCTCAGAGTAAACTAAGAGTCCACGTATTCACAGGCGAAGCTATAGCAACAGGAATATACACTAACAAGCACACACACAAAAAGAAGCAAAGTGCAAAAATTATAGGCAGCCAGCAACGGAAACTATAAACAGTGGAACGTGCCTGAGCCAAGGGGTTACTTCCTCCACCAACTGAAGCACCCTCCTGAAATGGTCATCTTCCTTAGCCAAACCCGCGGATGCACACCTCACGAGGCTCACGGCAATATCAACCACCAACGAACATAACTCTTTACCGCCTCCGCCGCCCTTGTCTATTTCAGGGAGAAGCCTGCCCTTCCTCTTCGCCGGTCGAAGCTTCTCGAGAAGCCCCAAACCCTCGACTTCGGCTTCGGCGAACAGGCAGCAGGACTCGAGGCAATACATCATGCGAAGTCTCTGGAATTCGACGGAGAATGGCTTGGAAGCCAACTGAGAAGAGATTGTGTCCAAGCAATCGAGGCAGAGCCTGTAAACTTGGAACAGTTCGAGGAGCAAAACGGCGTCGTTGGACTTGGAAATCTCGGGGAGGCGTTTGGGGAGGATGGAGAGAGAGGAGTTGAGGAAGGAGAGGAAGCGCTTGGCGAGGGAGCGAATTAGGGTTGGGTCGGGGTTCGATTTCTTTGGTGGCTTGAGATCTGCGAGGGGGCGGAGGTAATCGGAGATTAGGGCGTGGATGCCGGCGGAATCGGAGGACTGAAGCTTGGAAATGAGCGATGATTCGGTGGGAGAAGCCATGGGAAGAGACAGTGAAGTTGCAGTTCAATGGATCCAAAAAGCGCAGAGAAAGACTCTGAGCTAATATGTTCAAGGCGCCAAAAACACGCTCTATTTCAAACTTCGGGAACGATACGGAGCGTTGCATCCATATATATAACGGTCTTTTTTTCAAGGAAAAAAAATATTAAGTTCGCCAAAACTGTCAATAATTTTCAAAAGTATTTTTTCTTGTTTTCTACCATTTCAATTACTTATTTATTTATAAAAAAATAAATGAAATTCTTGTCAACTTAACTTGATTTTATTTAATTATTTTTTATTCTAAATAATACCTTCTCAATTAATCCAAGTGTTGATTATGAAAGGGTTTTCAACACACTTATAAAAAAAATTATTTTCAACGTACGTGTAAAAAGTGGTAATTGATAAATCAATTCAAAACCTAGACGTAGGTTGTCCATCATTGCCTTAGTTATTTAATTCTTACATATTATTCTTGTTATTGATTATTGTTGTTATTATAGTTGTTAAGTGTTATAATTGTTAAGTGCTTATTGTTCTTACATATGCGTTTGATTTTGAAAATTTTAAATCGAATTAAATCCTGGCAGGTGTTCTTCATAATTCGTTATTATTCATTAAAACGATATTTTATCTAGTTCAATGGAAATATTGCAGAGAATTATTCTCCAGTATAAATTTCAAATAATATTAATACATCTAAACAAAAATACTACTGATGATAACATTGTGGAGGTAAAAAAAATTAACATATCAATAATTTTAATTATGCTGAAGGATAACAGAAAAATTGTGCATCAAATAAAATTTGTAAAAATATTTATGATCTAGGTCAATAGAAAAACATTTATAAAAAATATTTTTTTTCATTTTATTATCTAACAGCAATGTTAAATGAAAAAATATGTTCACATTTATCTATGGTTTTTTTTATCTTTGTATTTGTTTATTTTCTGTCACGAATTTCTATCCTGTATCCTTCCATCGTTCTCATCATTCTTTTATCTATTTTTCACCATTATTTTAGATTTTTTATATAATGTGATGTTTTGAAGACCTTAAACATAAAAACTAAGAAAGCAAAGCTGAAATCAATTGGATGATAGAAGGATTGAATGTTTATTCGACATTTCAACAACAATAAAATTATAAAATAAGTATTATTTTTTCAATTAAAAGCATAGTTTTTTTCTTTACTTTATGGACATTGTTTTATTAAATAAATTTAACAACACGTAAACATTATTTGAATAATTTTATTCAAATTATTTCTTATAATATACACCATTAATTAAAATGTATTATTAATAATATTAAAACATTAATACTATACAAGATAAATTAAAAAAATATCAATACTGTAATATATATATATAACTGAAATTTTTTATTTAATTTAGTAAACTAATATAAAAAATATTTAAAATATCAAAATTTCAAATATATTAAATATATTTGGTATATTTTTTTAGTTTAAACATTCGAAAGTAAAACAAATAGAAAATTTGACTGACATAAATAAATGGTACAAAATATAATGGGCTTACACAGAAAGCCCATTTAAAATGCGCAAAGCCCAACCCGAAACGAGTAGGTAAATACTGAGTCTATTATATGATACTCCATCACAAAACCAAAACCCTACAACGAGATTTTGCAACAGCCTAAGGGTTAAGCGAAGAGAAAGAAGAACTTCAAAATGCCGAAATCGAAGAGAAATAAACAAGGTATGCGTTTCGTTATTCTCAATCTACATCCTTTAGTTGTAACTTTGATGTTGTTTTTGCGTGTGATCGAAATTGGAAGCGAAGGTGATGGTTTTGTTGACTTATCTGAAAAAACGCAGTTACGCTATCGAAGACGAAGAAGAAGGGAAGGGATCATAAAGAGACCATAGTGAACGGAATAAAGGAGGCAGCAGAAAAGTACGCCTCTGTATACGTGTTCTCGTTCGAGAACATGCGGAATCAGAAATTCAAGGAGTTTAGGGAACAGTTGAAATCGAGTAGCAGGTTCTTTCTCGGCTCCAACAAAGTAATGCAAGTTGCTTTAGGTCGCTCCGCCGCCGATGAGATCAGTCCCGGGATTCATAAGGTTTCAAAGGTTGAATTCTCACTCCTTTCTGTCAAGTATCAATCCATAATTTATATTTTAGTATCAACTAATTATATATGGTTGATTCTTTTAGCTATTGCGGGGAGATGCTGGCATGGTTTTTACGAATTTGTCTAAGGAAGAAGTTGAAAGGTAATGTATGCAACACTGAAGATAAAATGCTATTTATTATCTTTTTATGTTATCAATGTATGTATCTGTTTTCTTTTTATGTTCTGTTTAGCATTTTAATGTAGTGAGACTAAAAGTCTAGGTATGTGTAGTGATGAGCAAATTTATGAGTGGTGTGTAGGGCATGTCTTTTTGTTCCGTGATTTTCCAACTATGCACTCATTCTGGGTGCCCTGTTTTCTTTCTCACTCAGATTTGAGTTTCGTTGGTTCATTTGCAGGCTGTTTAAAGAATTTGAAGAATATGACTTTGCAAGAACCGGAAGCCCTGCCACGGAAAAGGTGTTTAGAGTCTACATTTTTAACTGCTGACTATTTTATGCAAAGGCTATGTGGTGGAAATTATGGAGTGATTTCGGGTCATGAACCCAGAATTCTCCTCATAGACCATTTGTCTTTCATAACCGCTAGATACTCTGTTCAATTCAATTCACACTTTCTCTGTATGTGTCTTATAGGTGGATCTCAAAGAGGGTCCCTTGGAGCAGTTTACACATGAGATGGAACCTTTTCTCCGGAAGCAAGGCATGCCTGTTCGGTTAAATAAAGGTACTTTATTGCAATGCTTTGTAACTTTGGTATATATGCACCTGGCCAGTGGACATGCATCATTGGTTTTTCCAATATTTACAGGAGTTGTGGAGCTTGTTTCCGATTTTGTTGTCTGTGAGGAAGGGAAGCCCTTGTCACCTGAAGCTTCTCGTATACTGGTTAGTGATTCTTTACTGTTTCTTAAATCATCCATGCCTCGTGTTGTAACTTCTTTTGCAATAGTGAAGGCCTTTTTGATTGGCAACAAAACAACTATCTTTTACCCCCTTATGTACTCATTTTTATGCTGGGAGTAACACTGTCATTTTTCTGATGGAATATTGCGTGCATGACATTAATGCTTGCGATTATTCTGCCTCTTTAAATTCCCCGCGCTGTTTTCCAATTTTTGCCCCTAATAGTCAATAACTTGGGTTAGGAATAGGCATGCATGTCGTCCTCGGTTCCGTCAATTTAATAAGTACTCTGCTTGTTAAAGTGTTGGTAATTGAGACTATAATGATGGTATGCAATTATTAGTGCTCTGTAAGATTGCGAAACTGACATGCTGACATAGCGATTGCTCTTAATTTCAGCGTTTAATGGGAATCAAGATGGCTACATTTCGACTTAACCTAATTTGCAGGTGGAGTCCCGATGAGTTTGAACTATACATCGATGGACCGGATGAATCAGATGTTGAATAGTACCTCTCTTTTAAACGTAGAAGATTCATGGAGCAATCCCTCTGATAAAAAGTTTGAACATGACGCAAATGTGATTTGCAGCTGCAGTGTTATAGAGATTATTGGTTAATGTATTTTAAGATGAGTTGATTTTTGGGAATGTTAGAAATTCTGTGAACTAGGCTGAGTGGTTAACAGGGAAGTGGCGTTTAGCCATTATTTGTAACTTTATGAAAAAAAGTCAAATTAACTGTGATGCAGTTTTGATCGATTGAGACGTTTATCTGCTGATATATAATTTATATCAATTTGGAATTAGAGTACTATTATCATTTGGAGGGAGCTCACTCCCGAATCCTGTTGTGAAAACGCTACTCGTTTGCAAGTTTTGTCCAAACTTGGGGAGAATACAATGATGCTTTTAAATGTCAGTCAATCCTCCGATTTAAGTACTGGTTTGATACATATACTTCTTTTATCTGCCTCAATGACATTCATTCGTGATCCTATGCTAGACTGATCTTTAAATCTAACTTTCTTACTAAATTTTATTGCTGGAACCAATACTTACATTTTTTAATTTTTCAAGTACGATAAGTATATTTACAAATACTGGCGAAACGCATGCAAAAATAAGATGAAAGAAAGAATTTCATAGTAAGTGCTGAGTCCATATCTTGTGAAGAAAACAGTGGCTTCTGTTTGTTGGGGGGTTTCTGACCCTTTTTCTCCAATTACTTTTTAACTCATTGCGCCATACTTAAAGCTTCTCTAACTGCTCTGGCTCTATATCTTGCTCTGCAGTTTTCTGCCGTTGGGCTTCCGTGAGTCGAATCTGACATTGTTAAGTTCATTAAAAGTTTACTTTGTAAAAAAAAATTTAGGCACATGTACTCTGTCATAAATTCATAACTAAAATCTAAATATTGAAAACGAGATTATAGAATCCACACTAGTGCCTCTATTTCTTTTTTAAGAAAATAAAATTAATAATATAATGCGTTACTGAAAAATGAAATTTGTAGTATCGTGCGGTTAAAGTGTGTACAGTTGTTTTTATCGTTTGAATAATTTATTCTCATTATTTTTTCAATTTCAAAATATAATTAATGACAAACTACGAATATAAGATGTAAATACGTACACTATTTTAATATATTGTTGTAGATTTAATAATAGTAACAGGATTAGTGGACATAAATAGTTAGTAGAAATGAAAGTAAAAAGCTCGTAACTCACTATGCATCAAGACTTGCTTCTCTGTTGTTTTAATTATACACACATGCCATTCCAACAGCCGAAGAGATTTCGGACTCCACAACTGTAAGGGCCAAAAAAGGATACACAAATTTTGATCATCACCACGTGCAATCACTTGTTATACATTAATTCCATACAGAACAAAAGGTATTCTAAAACAGTGAAGTTGTTCTATTCCGGTACAAAATGAACAAAATTTTACAACACTTCTTATGAAGGGTTGTGGCACAAACCTAAGACTTGGAAACCCAGCGGTAAAAGTGCGGTTAATAGAAACTGTCAAGAGATCATTCCCTTTTATCCTCCTCTTCTGACTCGTCTTCTTGATCAAAGGATCCATCAGTTCCTACATTCTTCTCTTGGCGAGTTAAACTTAGTTCACCTTGACCTTCTTGCTTTTCCTTAGTGAGAGACTGAGCTTCTTCGTCATCAGAATCTTCTCCCACTTTCTCCGAATAAGCATACCTATACATAGATTGCAGATACAAATCAGACATAAGAAGCCAGACTATTTGAATCAGACATTACAACATGAAATGACATGATCATTTTGTTTTTTCACAGCTACGACTAGCCAGTAGCCACACATTACAGCAACACTAGCATGACAAATATAAATGAATAATCCTTAACGAATGAAGGTGGCGCAAGGTTCAACTGATAGCCAGATGCCCAGACCATCCCATATTACTGCACTTATACACCATAATATGCCTAAATCATCCGACCCGAAGAATAACAGGTAAATTTTGCACACGAGATTGCTCTGTATGTGGAGAATAAAGGTTTCCTTTCAAGAGAAAGCAATCTCATCAGAGGAACTATAAATTTCAAAAGCTTGTAGCCTAATTGTTGTTGAGATTCTTTTAATGAATCGCTTTGAAATAGAAATATAACCACTGATAAATATGGGGAAGGAAATGTCATGTTACAACAACAAAAGCCTTATATCACTACGTATTTACCTTTGAGAACTTTGGGACGGGGCCCAGAGATAGCATATAACACAGAGTAATAAAAATGCTATAACGTCCCAGAATGCAGTAATGATCCAAGCACTCTGCCAGCGCTCATTGAAAGGATCTGTAGCTTTGAAGTATACCTGTAAAAGAAAAAATAGTAGTGTGATTGCAATCCAGATAACAGATTGAAAGACGGAAGCAATATGACAGTAAAATTCCATGATAAAACAACATTTCACAAAAATTTATAGTTAAATAGTGATAAGAAATTTCTACAACAATTAAATGCAATCTAAATATAATTAAAACCAGCAATAGATACAGCCCTACAGTATTCCTTTTAAATATATTTGAAAGGCAATGAACGAATCCATAGTCACCACTGAATTTGTACAGCATTTAACCAACTTTCCTTCTAGAAAGCACCGTTCTGGTAGTCTCCTTTGCTGAGACATTTTCCTCTTGTTCAGTTAGTTTGATAGAGTTATTGCTGAGAGTTTTATCTCTGAAGTGTGCGAGATCCTCTGACACTGATCTTCATGCTTATGCTTCTCTACTAATAGTTGGTTTTTGTGATATTTCAACCACAAAATAGCAAGCCTTATCCCATTAAATGGAAGGTCATATTTGCATGGATCAATGTCATTGCGCTTTTCATGTAACTATTCTAAATTCTTTATAATTGTTTCTCCTAAGTACTTTTAGGCCTTCCTCTCCTTTTTTTATCATACTAATCTCCTATTTGATCGACTCTCTCTAAAGCATCCATTGGTCTTCTGTTCAGTGACTTTCAACATGACCAAACCTCCATCAATCTCCTTGATATTCATCCAGAAAAAAAAGTCAATGGAGATAACAGCTGTTACGTAACAACAGAGAACTTGTTTGATGCTCAAATGCCAAAAATCCCAAACAATCCCCTTTCCATTACATCCTACTATTTATCTATCAACTAAACCTTCTATCTAACCAACTGTTCCTAACTACTTTGACCCTTCATTCTTCACAAAATACTGTTTCTCTTCTGTACAACAAGATCAGTGATATCTAAAGAACTTGAGGCACTATATGCAGCATTGGGGTATAGTAGGTTGTCAGCTTAATACCTTGCAAGTACCAAGGCATGAATCCTCTTAATGATGCTTTATAAATGCTCCCACATCTAGATAGCATAGGATTGCATATTGGGTGGGTGAAGCACCTGTCTTTTCGCTTCCAGGAAAACAATGACACAGTTTCCACAGTTTGAATCAGTGGGAATGAAATTAAAAGGGATAGTTGAATCTAATACACCAAAATGAAGCTTAAGAAACACAAGACAAACTAACACAAACACGCAAAACCATTCCATCAAGTCTGTTGGAGTTGCCAATTGTCAAGCATGACGTGAGCCATAACAAAAGACACGCTCATTTTAGAGGCTTAAGAGCTCTTAGCTGGAACAGACGCGGTCAACTGAGTGTTTTGCGGTATTTTGGATCCTTCCTGTAAGCTACTCTCCCTTTTCTCTTTGAATCACATTACTTTTGAACCTAGTATTCACTACTTTTGAAGAATAGGAATATGAAGGGATAGGTTCAGTACCTACATGCAAAGACGAGGGATAGAATACAAAAAAGAAAGCTAAAAAAGGGCTAGTAAATTAAAGCCACTACCAGGATTTTTTTCTCTTCACTTTTTTTTGCAAAAACGCAGTATCAAACAGTGAAATTTGAATATCAGTATTTTTTTTTTTTTAAATAAAACATCAATTTCAGTTATTCATTATAAGAAGTACATGTTATTTTTGTGCAAGACAAAATAAACTGATTATAAGCCTCACCTCATATCCTATCCAAGCAACTGAGGAGACCACTGTTACAGCCAATGCATTTGAGAATTTCCTGTATATATCCAACTTAACAGAACTTCGTTTTGCCTGACAACCACACAAACACAAATCAAACATATTGAAGAAGAAAGTTGGCAAGAGATTCACAATAAACAAATTTAGAGGTATGGTGCCCAAAAATAATAGCTATGTCGGGAAAAGATACCTGTAACTGCTCCAGTGTTCTTGAAAGAGATGTAAAAATCCATAATATCAAAAATGCATCTAAGAAAGCATCAGGAAGAACAAGGAGGAGCCTTGCCCTTCCTGATACATCATTGATGGTCCCCACATATTCAGTAATATTCAGCAACTCCGATGCTAGAAAGTAAGTTATTCCAAGTAAAAGAACCTTCGATGTCAGACCACCAAGAGTGGGTCGCACAACACCATAACCCATGGAAACAGAGAGAATGAGAAGCCGTGATATTGTTTTTCTTATAGCCCCGACAGTGACAACCCAAGTTGTGAGCACAATAGGTCTCATTCCAGTATTGTTGAAATTGACATACTCAAAATACCAGAGAATCATCTCAAACAATCCAAGAGCAATTACAGCTGTGATACAGTGCTGAAGCTGAAGTACATCATCCCAAAATCTCACATACTGAAAAAACCAAATGATGCTAAGACATACATAAGCCAGTGCCATAAATACATAGAACTTCTTTAATGGGGCCATCCTACCAGGCAAATACCCATCAGGATTTTTCCATATTGTCTTCCCACTCATTACCATATCCTTGAGTTTGGGGTCACAAGCCACAAAAAACAAATTATACATTCCAGTCTTTTTTATGGAAACTTTCTGAGAGTTTAGACTTGAAATTACGGATTTCCCTTTGAATTGTACATCTAAAACGACTGGCCAATTAATATCTGTTGCAGAAGGCCTCCTAATAATCTCTCCCTGCTTACAAACACCCATCTTAGCTAAATCAGGAGTGCAACAGATTGCCCGTTGTCCTCCATAAGCAGAACCACCTATATCATTTCGATCAGCAGCCTCAAAAATTATGATGTGTACTGGCACAGAACCTCGTGCCTTGGCCGCAGCTTTGGGTCTCCTAAAGGTTATGTTCTCAAATCTATCCCCCAATCAAAAAGTCAGAGTTGTGCACTCAAAGATTATGCATGAGATATAAATTATTAATTTCATATGCATATTCTAAAATTTAAAAAATGACAGCATAAAAGATACATATTTTTCATGCTTCAATATTTGGGTTTCCTCATTGGTGCATATTTTCCCTGCTTATTAGTTTGTTGGTTCAAAAAATCGCAGCAGTATTTTGAGGAAGAGACATATATTATTAATTTCATATGCAAATTCTAAAATTTCAAAGAACAGTATTAAGATACATATTGTTCATGCTTCAGTTTCGAGGTTACCTCATTGATGCATATCTTGCCCGCTTATTATTAGTGTGTTGGCTCATAAAGATCACAGCAGTATTTTGAGGTCGAGATATAAATTATTAATTTCATATGCCAATTCTAAAATTTCAAAGAACAGTACTAAAGATAAACAATTGATGCATATCTTCCCTGCTTATTAGTTTGTTGGTTCATAGATCATACAGTATTGTGAGGAAGAGTATATGCTCCTATAAATCCTCCTAATGCTTTAAGAAGAAAATATTAACGAAAAAAAAAATATATATTTCTCGAAACTTAAAATGCATTCAATACTTTCTTGATGACTGCTAAGACCACGCTTTCTACTATTGTTAAAATTTATTGAGAACAGCAAAGAATAAGTAAAACTCAGTGTATAAGTGAAACCCACAAAACTTTGCGTTATACAATAAATTTCACCCAATATCAGCGTGTCAGATAGCGAATTGCTAGCATTTCTCTAGTTTCTGAGGAATATTTTGCAGCAGCATCTCGAATCATTCTTTGAGGAAACTAATGTAGAAATTTAACCTAACAAAGAGTTCATATTTTACTTTAGCTGCAGCATTAATACATATATGATTCTAACTTCTAACAGATTAATTAATCAGTCCAGGCTCCCGAGGATGAAAAGGATAGTAAGACTAATTTCGCTTAGCTCTCATTTTATCTCTAATCCATCAACTAGTGTAGTTTACTTTCCCCCCTATTATACGCAAAACATTGAGTCCATATTTTCCTCCAACTAGTTAGGAATCAACGAATCCACCTAAATCAGGTATAAGTAGACCACGAATTTCTCTTTAAGTCCCTCACAGTACAAGAATCAGTCAAAATCAAGCATGTAAAGAGTTTTGCCACGAATCTACCAATCTAGCAGCTGAAATCGTGAGAGAGAGATTACCGAATGTAAGAACGGCCGTCATTGATGGAACTGCCTTGGGAAGCGGTTGAAGCTCCAGCGACGATGGCTTCGCTGCCACCGGCGAGGAGGTAGGCATTGCCGACTTCTTGGAAAGGTTCATGATCGTAGATGTGGATGGATGCGAAGGTGGTGGCTGCGATGGAAGACAGTAATATATATACGAGTGAGGCTGCGAAACACATGGATCTCGATCTTCCTCTCGCAAACGCTGAATCCATGCCGATACAAACTCTCACTCACTCAGATTGGATCGCCGAAAAGAATGCGCAGAGAGAGAGAGAGAGAGAGAGAGAGAGAGAAGGAGACATGTCGGTATGATATCGTTGCAACGTCACTCTCCCTGGGAGGGACGAGAGTAGACGCTGCTTCACGCGCGGATTAACCACGTCAGCACCCTTTCACTCATCTCTTAATGCTTGTAATAAAATAAAATTAACGTGTAAAATTGAATAATTTTGTATTTATTTAATTCAAAAATATTGAAATTTTGTTCATAAAAAAGGTTGAAAAATAACATTGGTGATTTATTTATGTGATATAAATTTTTTAATACACTTTTGATTTTAGAAATTAGATGCTACATATTTTATAAATGAATTCAGGTTGGAGTTCGAGTTTTTACAATCTATAGTTCGATAGAGATATATATTAAATATTTTTATTTTCTAATGACTATTTAAATAAATTATATATTATATAATTAATTTTTTACTAGACAAAGATGTGTATATAGTCTATAAATTTGTGTAATTAAATTCTATATAATTTACAAACTTTTATAAATAAAATAATTTAATAAGTAATCATCTTTAGTTTTCATAATTTTTTTATAATAAATTTAATTATACACTGTCTTTTTCATCTTCCTTTTGACTTTATTATTTTTTTCATCTCTTTCTTCTTTTATCATATCACTAACATTATATTATTTATAATATCATTATATTTTTTAAATGAATGATAAAAAGATATTAAATAGACGTTAATTTTACTCAATCTTTTTATCAGGGAAAATCATCTAACATTAAAGCACAGGTCGTACCCTAAATAACATCTTACATAAAAAATTGTAGCTATAATAGCGTAGGAATCACTCTTTTAACCTTAGCTACCTACTACAAAAGTTTAAGGTATATTATGAGATAAGTCTAACAAAGTTGTAAACCTCCAATGGAAAAAAAAAATATTTATATAATTCAATCTCAAGTTATCTCAAGAGTTATTAAATTATATTTTAATTTATTTTTTATAGGTCTTACACGATTATATTACCTTTATAGAAAGTTACATTTGGTAACATAACATATATCGAGTTAGTCTCCATACAAAACAAGTACCAATCATTCTCACAATTCACAGTCACATACACCCAAAGAATTTGCAGCCATATTAAGAATCATGCAAAGGCTCAAATATAAGTTCTGCAGTTTAGAAACGAAAATCTTAGTAATGATCCCGGATCTGTCTTAGAAGCACGGTTCCAAGTCCTATCTCAGTGCTGGGTATGAAGCTGTTGACGTTATCGACCAGCATATCCTCTTCTGGGGATGTCTCGTTCGGTTGCTTTTCACTTCTATACAAACTCAGAAGCTGCTTCTGAAACTTCTCCAATGGCATCATCTCCCTGTACACCACCAGTGACCGTTTCCTCGTAGGGATGCTGTTCCCAAAATCTGAATTTGTAACGTACATAATTAGTTAATGAATATTGACTTCATAGAAATGAGATGAAAAGGGTTACCTTGTTCTGATACGTCATGGGAATCTGGGCTTGATTCCTTGCTGTTTCCATGAGCATGGTCTGAAAGTTGATGTTCAACATTGAGAAGATTTTCACCGTAATTTTTGTGGTGTTTGGGAAGATAATTGTTAAGGTGCCCTTTCAACTTGTATCGTGATCCACAAGCGTTGCACAACACAGGTTTCTCCGCTGGTCCGTTACGCCAAAGTGGTGTAGCTTTTCAAATTATATTTGTTCTACTTGTAAGTAAGAACCGTTGTACATGTTTTTTTATTTTTTTAATTTAAATAATATATATATATATATATATATATATATATATATATATATGAGTTAAACAGAAATATGGACATTTATTAATTTAAGTAAATGAAGTGCTAAAAACTTAAATTTATATTAAGAGTATAAATAAATGAAAGTTGAGGAAAAATAAATAAATAGAGTTTCACATGTAAAATTTAAAACAGATAAAACGGATATTTATTAAAATGTTAAAGGAGAGAAACTTTTTAAATAATTAATAATTTTAAAATATATAAAATATGTGTTGTCGGTGATTAAGAATTGAGAGTGTTAATGAAAGATACCCTCAAGTTTATTGACAATGTCATCAACGAGTTTAGGTGCTAATTACGAGGTGTGATTTTGTGTATATATATATTATTTTGATGTTTTAAATTGACGTTAAAACTTGTAACGGTACATCTTTGTTTAATTTAGTCAAGTCAAAGTGATGGAGATGATTTATATTTAAAAGTAACATATTTAATTTATTAACACACACAAAAATACAAGAAAATCCGATTAAATTAATATTTTCTTTTAAGTTATGATAACTTATAATGAACAATTAATTACATTATTTAAAATGGATGAATATCATTAATAATTTTTATCAACCTTTTACATTAAAACATTAATATTTCTTAAATTGATCTCTTGTGTCTCAGTTTTTTTTTATACTTTTTCTTTAAAATAAATTTTCTTTTACTAATATTTTTATTTTCTTTCATTTATTTTAATGAAGCAATTGTATCAGTTCACCTGATTCAAATCAAGAACAATACATAAACACCTGCATTATCTGATTATATTACAATTATACATCTTTCTTCTATTGTTATATACCTCTATCTTAAAATTTCGAGTAGTGTTCGTATTTTTTTAATAAAAGAAAATATGTGGAAACTAATAAAAATATAACAAAATCCGATAACCACACAGAGAGATGACTTACAATTAATCCTGCAATGCGAACATGGACCTTTCTTCACCATGGCTGACTGAGACTACCTTTCTTTCTCAGCTAAAACAACACAGAAAATAACTTAGTATGGGATAATCTTCATCACCATTCAAAATAATTAATGAAAAAATGTACACAAGACCAGAATTTTAGTAGTGAACTGTTCAGTATTTATAATCAATTGAAATGTGAACATTAAATAACGGATGGAGAAAATAAAAAATAAATCCATATTTATAATTACATGAATATGTAAATTTTCAAGGGCTTCTTCTTCAATCTATCAACAGAACTTCTTTTTTTGCTTTGTTCGCTTAGCACAGAAGAAATACAGAAAGAGAAAACAAGTATATCAGAAAGAAGAGAGGAATAAGTGAAACTAAAATAAAATAAATGTGTTTAATTTAAGAGAGATGAAATAGAAATATTTTTAAGTAGTAAAAACTTATTATAATTGATTATGTATATATATATATATATATATATATGCCTAAAATATAAAAGTAACGCCATGTTTTATCATTAATTGCATTTAGAAGTGTATTGAATTATGTCTTTTAACAGTGACAAGTTTTTCATCCTTTTGACACATCATAGCAAAAGTTTGCAATAGTCTGTCCCACACTAATTTTATTTATTCTTTTTAGCTTTTTCTTTACATGAACTTGTAATAATACAAAACACCTGTGGATGAGCTTTCACCCACAATAATCAAATACAACAAATATTTGCTGTAACATTCCTAATTAGTTAGAATTTTTATTTATTATTTACTTTTCTACGTAAAAACATTTTATTCTTAAACTAAAGTGCTTAATCACGTAAGACCTTATTCTACTGAGTAAGATATCTTAATTCCTCTATTTCTTTTTATTCTTAATTTTATTTTATTTGAATAACATTTATTTAAAAATAAAATATAGAAAACAGTTAATTTTATCTGTATTGATAGTTTACATAAATTTTATTTGAAGTATACTTTAAAATAATTTTTTTATGTGAGTTATTTTAAATTTAAATTTCATAATTATTTTCAATTTGGTACATATTCACATTAGTTAATATAATGGGCTTTCTTTTTTACTTTCATTTTTTTTATTTAAATTTTTGGTGAACTTAAGTAGTTACCAGTGTTAAAATTGTTTCCCAACTCATAAGTTTAGAGAAAATTTTCAGAAGAGAATAAGAAATGAAAGATCAAGATAAAGAAATATTGTTTCACGAGTATTGAAAAAACATTTTATATCTGTGACGAGAGATGGAGTGGAAAAGAATCTGATAAGTAATAAAAAAATTATAAAAGGAGAAAGTAGATAAGAGAGACCGAAATAAAAGAAGATAAGTTGAGAAAAAAAAAAGACAAAAGGGTTGAGAAAAATGAAAGAAAGAAAAGGAAGTTTAAGGAAAAAAAAAATAAAAATATATATATATATATATATATATATATATATATATATAAAAAAAAAAAAAAAAAAAAAAAAAAAAAAAGAGAAAAAAAAAAAAAAAAAAAAAAAAAAAAAAAAAAAAAATATATATATATATATATATATATATATATATATATATAAGAGAAACAAAAAAAAGTAACAAACAAATAGAGAAAACAAATAATAAAGATAATGTTCAACATTGCGAAGTTTTCTATAAGATGACTCCAATAATATATTTGGTATCACTTGGATTTTAATTATTGAATAGAAAAGTAATAAAAAATAATTTTTATTTTGATATTTTATTCATATTAGGTGGAAATATACTCGTAACATTAAGGATAAATGTTATTGATGTAACAAATTATATGACTAAAAAAATATTTAATGTAATTTTATTTTTTTGAAATTTTATTATATTTTTAATTAAAAAACAATGACATGTGAAAATAAACATGTGATTAATATATCTCTTATATTTTAAACTGTTTTTATTTTTTCAAAAGCTAGTTTTAAATATTTAGTTTTTTTAGTTTCAACCAAATTATTTAAGATCGGTCTAGAATTATCTTTCTGTTTAAAATTGGCTTTGCTATTAAAATCAGTTTCAAAACTGTTCTGCTAATCAATTTTGGATCAAAAATCAGTTTTAATATAGTTGAAAATTTTTACTAATATCTTAAATTATAAATCAATCGATTTACTCGGATGGACTAAAATTTTAAATCGAATTCATATTTACATTTTTAAAAAATAATTTTTTAAATGTAATTTTAGATTTAAAACATAATTTATTGAATTGTATTAAATTTAAATAGACTGTGTCCATACTCATGTCAATGTAAGTGGGAGTTGATTTCTTAATTGGATATTTCCATATAACTTATTTTTTTAAAATATTCTTTATTTAAATTTAAAATAATTATTTGTAAATAAATATTTAAAAGTTATTTATCTAAAAAGTTAAGATTTAGTTATTAACATAAATTATTGTTTCAAAGTAAAGAGTTTAGAAAGATATATGAAAAAAACAAAAAATACTTATTTTATTAAAAAATATTTAACAGACAAATAAATAAAAACAAACTACTTTATAATCTAGTCGGTAAATTGAGTTATGTGAAATAAAAAAATGTTCACATTTTTTATTTGTATAAATGATTTTTAAAGTATCATATACATATAATCTTTTTTTTAATCTCAAATTATGTTTTCAATGATCCTTTAGAATGATGAGTTTGGAAATTGGAACACATATAAAATATAATAATTTATTTTGATAAATTCTTTTTTTATAACTCCTCAATATATCACTACTATAGAAAATATGTTATTATGTTAAAACTTGCAAATATTTATTTAAATAGTTTGTTACAGGGATAGTGTATTATAAATTGTGGTGTGGGATATAACATCTATAATATATTTTATTTTTCAAATATATATATAGACATAATT
>Ga0209700_100837_pt1 | contig 61855 bp, 22 predicted proteins | sample SiratroredBW_FD_187528 | JGI IMG/M metagenome (GOLD analysis project Ga0209700, IMG submission 187528) | Root nodule microbial communities of legume samples collected from California, USA - Siratro red BW (SPAdes) (version 2) | ecosystem: Host-associated > Plants > Roots > Nodule | place: USA...
TGAGATGATAATAACAAAAAAAAAAAAAGAAGAAGAACAGGAGGTGTGGATTTTTCTCAATCTCACCAATCACTCTCATCCTCAAGGGTCCCTCTCTGTATTCAGATTTCAGATGGAAATGGCCCTTCAACATTTATGACATTCTCCACCTTTGTATCAAAAAACCAGTCCAATTGCAAATATAAAAAAATAAAAAAAAATAAAAAATGGAACTTTGCATGGTCTTCTTCATTCACAGTATACCCTCTGCTTAGGGGTTGCTCCTTCTCTTCCAGTTTTCTGGGAATTTGGTAAAGTTTATTCCTTTTCCGTAAATTACTTATGGGTGTAGTTTCTTTTAGAGCCTTGAGTTTCGCTGCTAAGGGTTCAAACATGCATTTGTGCAGAAACAGAAAGACAAGAAAGCAGTGAAAGTGCTGTTTTTTATTGATCAATCAAGCTATGAATTCTCCAATTCATGCCCCTTCGCCGCCTTCCTCTTCTTCTTGCTCGTATAACCGTCCTCCTCCATGCCTCACTCATGCTTCTCGTAATTTCAAGTCTCCTCTGTGAGTGTTCCCTTTGCCATGATTGTAGTTCTGTGTTTTGAATTTTTCAGCATCTAACTTTTTGTCGGATTTGAAGATGGAGTTATTTACCTTGAAACACCATATTCTAAAATCTGATTTGTTGTGGTAGCTGGTATAAGATGGCTTTTCATGTGTTGATCGTGAAAGTTAGCATTCCTTAATAATACAATGAGGCTTGAAAGTTGCATTCCATGGTCTGATAGGCAGTTCTCTGAGGTTATGTCAGTGTTGATTACCTTTGAATTTTATAACGAAATTTCTTATTAGTTTTGAATTGTTGTTACTATAGAAGTTCTATTTCAAACTAAGCATTCTGTACTTTAAAAACATGTAGAATTTTGCAATGATTTTAATATTTTTTTATTTTCAAAGGTTGTTGCCACAGGCAATTCGTACCTCTCAAAAGACGTATCGCTGCTCTGGAGGCCATGTGGAGGCTTCTTCTAACTCTAATAATCCCTTGAAAAATTATGTAGTGAGCAAAAGTACTTCAGCATGGTTTGAAACACAGCCCTTGGTTTCTGAGCAGTTAGTAAAGAGGCGCTTGTTGCCAGTTGAAGCTTTAGTAACTCCAACAGTTCAAGATTTTTCTGATACACCTCTTATTGGTGATGATAAAATTGGAGTGTTATTGTTGAACCTTGGAGGTCCAGAGACTCTTGAAGATGTGCAGCCTTTTTTGTTTAACCTTTTTGCCGACCCAGTAATACTCTAGCTTTAACACACTATTCCTTTAAGCTAATTGTTTTTATCGATTATTTAAACCTTTTGGTTTCTTACTTTTTGTGGTTGGTTACATTTTCTGAACAATTATGTAGGATATTATACGACTACCAAGGTTATTTAGCTTTCTTCAGAAGCCATTGGCCAAATTTGTATCTGTTTTGAGAGCACCAAAGAGCAAAGAAGGCTATGCTTCTATTGGGGGTGGATCTCCTCTTAGACGTATAACTGATGCACAGGTCCTAATAACTTCTTTTCCACACATTACTGCATACATTTCACTTTGAACTTGTTAGATAGTGCATTGGGGGCGTCAAATTTGAAGTTATCCTTGAACAATTGCCTATGAACATGAGTTCCGAGCTCTGTATATGGCACCAAATTCATGTACCTGTTTTAGAACGTGAAACAAAATCACATCTTATAAAGAAGATTTGGTTCTTTGTATTACAGTTATTCTGAACAAAGAAGTTAGAACTGTTTTCTGTAGCCAAAGTTGTTTCCATGGGGAATTTAACGTTCTCTACTCATTTGTTTTAATTAATCCTTTTCTATTAAAAGCTAAGTTTTGAAATGTTTATTAGATTTTACAGTGGAGTATTTTTTCATGAATGTTTTCTAATACTGATGTTAGGTGTTGGGATACATAGCATATTCACTCCATTACACGCTTTCTTTTGGAGTGTTCCTTTCTCATTGCTCTAGCTCTCTTTTAATGGTTCTGTACACAGGCTGAAGAGTTGAGAAAATCTCTTTGGACAAAAAATGTCCCAGCCAAAGTGTATGTTGGTATGCGTTATTGGCATCCATTCACTGAAGAGGCTATTCAACAGGTACTTGATCATCTCGTTCTTTGAATATGTTGAGAAATTGGATAGCATTTATTAAGATTATGGCACCGACAGTTCCTTATTTTCATGAGTTTCTATACCCTGATTAGTTGTTTATAAATAAATGAAACTATTCATTTTCACTGGTTTGATTTGAAAATACAAAATCTACATGAGTTGGTGGCATACGTTTACTTGCATTCGCTGCCTTTCTGCTTATTAGGATATTTCTTGGCTGATAATTATGTATGCTACATAAAGCCATTCACGAGTTTTTACCTATAGTTGGTTCATGACATAGTATTAGAGGCTTTATGGCCGAGTGATCTATAATATTCTAGAGTTTGATCTTGTTACCTTCATTGTTCTAATGAAAAGTTGAATTTCAGTACAAGGTGATCAAACCCCAAATTGCTAGTTGGTTCATGACGTCCTTATATATGATTATAATTTCAAAACATAATTTTGATTCTGGTACTATCTAATTTGAAATAATGCGGTCTCCTTTCACTATACTCTAGCAGACACACTAATGTTGTTGTTGTAAAGCACACTGAAAAATTAGCCTAAAAAATATATGCAGAAAGGGAGATGGTGGAGAGGGTAAAATTAGTAGATCTAAAGTTGCTTTGAGAAAATGGGAGTATATAATTAGCCAAAAATTTCTATTTATTTAGTATATTTATCTAAGCTACATTCAAGTGAAATAAGAACCCTTTTAAAAATAACAATTTTGGTTTGTCTTATAAACTAGTGTTTAACCTTTAGACTCCTAGACATTATTGCCATTCTTAATGCATAACTTTTGTATTCTTTGGGACAGTTGAAGGTTGCTATGTTATATAATCAAAGATATGCAGTCTAACAGGTTATCCTCTTGAATAAACTTTTACCTTCAAACTGATCCGTACCTTAATCTACTGTGTATAGAAATTATACGCGAAATAAATTATTGAAAACTAGATTTACTCATTTTGGGGAGAAGATATAGGAAACAGGGTGGAGGAAACATGATACGATTAGCCAGAGGTGAACTAATATTTGTCTAAGTGATGAATATAGCTTCATTTATAATTTGTCTATCTGATATATTTTCAATCCAATTTTAATTAATTTTTTCCTTTGAAATAATATATACCATATAGATTAAAAGGGATGGAATTACAAAGCTTGTTGTGCTTCCACTTTATCCACAATTTTCAATTTCAACCAGTGGTTCAAGTCTTCGACTCTTAGAGAGTATATTCAGGTGATTAGTTTTGTAAAAATATACTGTGATCACATCAACATGCTTCAAATTATCTAACATCCAGTTTTGTTATGAATTATGTATTGGTTCTTCAGAGAGGATGAATATCTAGTTAACATGCAGCACACCGTAATTCCTTCATGGTACCAGCGTGAAGGATACATTAATGCCATGGCAAATTTAATTGAAAAAGAGCTGAAAGGTTTTGACTGTCCTGAGAAGGTACAACATTATTTATGTTTAAGTTACTTAGACAAGAGTGTTGGTCCTAGACAATTTTATCTTGTCATCATCATTTTTCTTTGAATATTTATAGCATAATTTATGTAGTCAGCATATCAGATATTTCTGGATAGGTTAGTGAATGATGACGGTTGAGAGTGACATGATCTACTATGTGAAAGGGTGTTATACATTTTTTCTTTTTTATCAAGATTTTTCTGTCATCAACTTCGGTTATCCTTGTTGTTTCGTTTTGTAATGTTGATGAAGTTTTTCTTGTGCTTAGCTCACCTTGAGCTTTTGGCGGTCGCTGCATTTTATACACTTGTTGCTGACAGTAATTAATTTGATGCGTGTTGAAGGTCATGATATTCTTTAGTGCACATGGGGTGCCACTTGCCTATGTAGAAGAGGCTGGTGATCCATACAAGGCAGAGATGGAGGAATGTGTTGATTTAATCATGGAAGAGCTTGAAAAGAGAAAGATAACTAATGCATACACCCTTGCTTATCAGGTCACTACTTATTTTTTATTCATTATTCGTGTTTAGTGTTTCCAAATTATTACTGCATGATATTGATTTATAGTTAAAAGGAAAACTGAAAAAAACGCAAGTACTGGGGCTTATCCACATATATGGAATATGGCACACTGAAAATGGGAACCTTAACATGTCTTTGATAAAAGATCTTGGGGGAATTGGATGAAGACTAGGAAACGGCATTCTAGCCAAAGAGTGAAAACTAGATTCCTCAACTGAGTTAATAGGTCGACTAGATTACTTACCTCAAACAATAAATCTGTACCAATCTCTTCCACAGCCAAACCTGGCTATTTCTTTTAGATACATCCTTTTTCGAATTTCTAACAATTGGCTATAATTCTTGTTACAGAGTAGAGTTGGACCTGTGGAATGGTTAAAACCCTATACAGATGAGACAATAGTTGAACTTGGGAAAAAGGGAGTAAAAAGTCTGCTGGCTGTACCAATTAGGTGACACCAACCTTCATTATTTTTACTACTGTCTATGTGGTTGCTGCTTTAGCTTTCTCTTTGTCACTGTCTCATAGTCTTTTGTTAAAATCGTTTGATTCACAGCTTTGTCAGCGAGCATATTGAAACTCTAGAAGAAATTGATGTGGAGTACAAAGAATTGGCTCTAAACTCTGGCATAGAAAAATGGGGCCGTGTTCCTGCTCTAGGAACTGAACCCACCTTCATTTCAGATTTAGCAGATGCCGTAATTGAGAGTCTCCCTTATGTTGGTGCAATGGCAGTTTCAAACCTTGAAGCTCGACAGGTACCATTATCATTTTTGTATTGTAGCAAGAATTATCTTATTATGTGTTCTCTGTTGAGTTGTCACAGAAGCACATCTACAGAATTTCCATTTCAGCAAACTGTTGATAGAAATTGAGGCAATAGGTGTAGTGATGCTGTACTTGTATGATGTGATCTAATGGAAAGATTTTGGCAGTCTTTGGTTCCACTAGGCAGCGTAGAAGAGTTATTGGCAGCATATGACTCACAACGTAGGGAGCTGCCACCTCCAGTGATTGTGTGGGAATGGGGATGGACCAAAAGTGCTGAAACTTGGAATGGAAGAGCTGCTATGTTGGCTGTGCTTCTTCTGTTGTTTTTAGAAGTCACCACAGGTGAAGGATTTCTGCACCAGTGGGGAATATTGCCCTTGTTTAGGTGAGTTAATCCTCACCTACCCTACATGGTAGTGGAATTTAGTTTTGCTTGTATACGTATACCATTAGCATCACATATGCCCCTTAAAATGGAAGGCTTGCACTCAGGAGCTCTCAAATGTAGTTTAGAGACATTATTTGTGGATGGAAACAAGAGAAAAATAATATATAGTGATGTTGTTTGTATAGTACCTCTTCTATGTATCTAAAGCAGAGTTTTTTACACACAATTTCCTTGTGGGCTCTTGAGACTTCACAAGTCTTACTATTTTGTCGACGAAAAAGGGAGTTTTGCGTAAACTATTCTCCATTTTGGTTTGCATTTCCGGGCTTGTAAACAAAAAGAACATATATTGCAGTTACAAAATATTCATTTCTGTCTTATTTCACTAATAACATATGTGTTATAATCTCTAAGCAGAAGCAAGGGTTATGAGCAACAAGCCCCAACCATTGTTTTTACCACTGACTATTTTAATTAGTGCGTTTAGCTTCCAAACCCTCACTCTTAATACCCAATGATGTTGTAGGCTAAAGAAGAAAGCAAATTTTATTACCAAAAAACACAGAACATGTGTGGTATTTCTAGAATTCTATCCATGATAAATCTCAAGTATGCGGAACATGTTTTTGGAGATATATTCAATTCGTTTAATCCCATTTTCTATACGCTACATGATAATGAGTTAAATGTAGTTGAAAAATGGACATTCCAACAAGGATTCACAACATTTTCCCACTTAATCCATTTTTCTATTAACAAGAAACTAAATATATAAATCATGGTGGTGATAATTTTTTTAATAGTGAGTATTATTTTTCATGAATTACAATATATCAATTCTCATATTTATCCTAAGTTAAAACTATATGATATTTCTTAAAATAAATAAAGAAATGTGTACAAAGATAAAGGATAAATATAAAATTGAATTGAATTTTTATCAAATAATAAATATATGAATAATAAATATCAAGTTATGGAAGAAAGCCTTATTTGTATCACATGGTTCTTTAAGCTATGTGATAATATGTTTTTAGTTAAAAGATCGAAAATCATCAATCTAGTTTTGATATGTTTAATGATTAATTTATTAACAATTATTTCCTTCATAGACACGTATGTTAGTGCTGTTCAGTTGAAAGTTTATAAAGCCTGGTAAAACCTTCATTTGTTAACTTACATTTTGTTTGCTTGGTTGTGAAAAGGAACTGCATTGGCTTATTTTTCTTAAAAAGAAGACCAAATTAATAACATTTAAAATAACAGAACAAAATTCAAAAAATATTATAGATCTCCATGAAAAATAGAAAAATAAAAAACAATTACAATCAGGTGACAATTGGTGTAAGAAAAATATATATTAAGAGCTTGTAAGTTGAGAGAAGAAAATATTTAGTTCCCTAGAGATTAGAAAAGAAAAAACATTATCACACTAGGGCTTGGAATTTACAAAACCTCTGGTCTCATGGCACATGATCCCAGAAATTCCTTAATTACATGCATTCTTACAAACTGAAGCATGCTTGTGTTATAACCCTCCATATCTCACTCCAACACAAAAAAAAAAAGGACTAGAACAGAAATCACTAACAATACCATAGAAGGTTAGAAAAGATGTGTTTTGTGTTAAGAGATCAATCACTAAAATCAAAGCTTCCACTGTGAGAGCTGCTGCCATTGTGACTATGCAAGGAAAGGCCTCTCAAGTGACCCGCCAAAGTAGCACCATCCCTTTTATTTTCCTGAAAATATCTCTCCCTCTCAATGTGTTTTGAAGGTGGTGGTGGAATTGCCATGTGAGGAGGAATCACAGCAGGTGCAGAACAATTATTAGCTTCTCGAGATGGTTCCAAAGATAGTGGTCTTATTAATGGACGATTGAGCCTCTCTTCAAGCAAACCAAAGTGAGGGAACTCAGGTTCTCTTTCTTCATCTTCAGGCCTAGCGCAAGCCTTTCCTTTGCGTAATCTACCATCCATTGTTCATACCAAATTTATTAGTTCAGTTTGAATTTTCTTTTCTTAATGAACACTTAACGGGAAAAGAAACTAAAGAAATAAAATGAATCAAATTCATTGGGTAAAATAAATAAAACAAAAATGAAATGAGTATTCATGATACTGTTTCTTCCTTCATGAGAAGGGAATAAGTTTAGCATGATCAAGAATATGCAAGTTACCTCCGGAATAACTGTTCTGGTTCTTCTTCCTCTTCTGCTTCTTCACACTCCAAGTGATTAGCTATTGTCATGCCTCTGCCCGAAAGAAGTGCATCATGTCTTGTAAGAACTTTTTGGAGTTGCTCGTTTAATTCAATTGCTCGAGAAACTATCCTCTCATCACTACAAACAACCAGAAAAAGCAGTTAACAAATAACCATTCGAGCAATTGATTATATTAAAATAATGATTTATGACAGCTCCTTGTGGATTCATTTTTTAAACATTCCTAAGAATTATTCGTTTGTAATTTTCCCTAAATATATCAATGTGAAAAAGTAAATAACATGTTCATCTAATATTCCTCTTCCCTAGTAAAGAAAAGAAGCAATATGAAAAAACTCAAACCTAGGTTTTTCTTAGTTCAATAACAAAAATCTATTGGATATGAATCACTGAAATTGACCAAGTAACAAGGCAAAATCTCTAAGATACCACGGACCAGAAGAAACAAAGGCATTACAATCAATCCTCTTAACATTTCAAGTGTAAATAAGAAACAAAAACTGTATATATTTTTATCAGAAAGATGATTTTGAAGCATCCTCACCGAGAAGTCATCACAAGATGCATTACCCTTTGCTTCTGAAATGAACACTGTTCAACAAGGTCAAGAGTGAATTCATCTTTTGCCGCCTAGAAAAGAAAAAATACAGTTTCAGCTAAAGATGGAATGTGATTATTTCATGTACGTATGGTATTTGTTTCACAAGAAAAACAATAAAATATATATTTAAAGAACATCATAGTCATTTGTCCAGTTCCTTTCTATTGACAGCATATGCCTCACTAATTTTTGAATTTGTTATACAAAAGAACTTCTTAATGTTTCTATACTAGCTCTGTTTATCATCATCAATCACTATCTTGAGTCATTCAAACTCTGTCCTTGTTGTCAATCTCTTCCATGCAAAACAAATTTGTGAGGACCATTACTTTGACTGAAAGTTGCACAAGCATGATAGGATGTGTCAAAGATAATTCATACACGGATCAAAATAAAGAACAAGTCACATTCCAGAAGGCAAAATATGCTTTCAGGATGACAGGTCCTTGGCTCACCTGAGGATGTTGGGCACTGATAGCATCAAGGACTTCTTTTAAAACTTCTAACGCATTACTAGCCTTTTGAATAATGCTGCAAAACACAATTGCAGAGTAAGAGATGTGCTTAGCTGGATCAAAAATATGACAGCAACAAACTATTTTTAAAGGAATCTAACGAAAAATACATTATCAAATGTATTCTTTTCATTGTTTCATTTGATAAAAATGATCAGTACATCCAGGCATCTCTAGTAAGAGAAGGATTTCTAAAGAATCTGTCCACAAGTATACCAAAGATGAAGATAAGTCACCTGGATTCAGCAACAGTTTGGGACTCTGCTTGCTGATGTCTAGTTGGGGCCTGATCTGTGTTCGGTACATTGTTAATCTCATTAGGCTGTGGATGAGGATGATTTGATTGGGTCACTTGATTCCTTTCAGGAAACTGCACCCCAGCACTCTGTAAAAAGGAAAAAAACAAAAAATTCTAGCTTTGCCAAATAATAAACTAGTATTGACAACCATACCAAATTTAGCATAACTATTCTTTCTAGTAAAAACCAAAACCTCATTTTAAAACCCATAATGCTTAAATTACTTCACTTCTTTTTATAATCTTCTAAGACAGTAGTCTAGCTGCAACTTACTAATCAAATAATATAAATCAGAATCATAAGGAAATCTCAGGGTTGTACTTCACATATCTCTACCTACCACCAAATCATAATATGCATTATAATACTGTGCAAACTTTCCAGAAGCACCACCAAGGGATGTTTGTGTGGCATCTAGTAGCAGAAATATCCGCTCCCTTACAGGCAAGTCTGACTGTATGCAAAGAAAAAGACAGGGAGTAAGAAAAAATAACTTTGCTAAACAACAATAGTCTGTGGAGAAAGCTCACTTTTTTCTTCACAATTTTTACAAGAATAGGGATGATTCCTGTATCAATCACTTGCTGGTGAACATGATCTCCAATATTGTTCATCAACATTTCTAGCAACTAGGAAATCAACAGATGATACACGAGTTAGTACTAAATTGTAGTACAGGAAACCAAGTAATATAAATATTCAATAAGAGGAAATTGCATAGCCAGGTACCTGAAAAAATGTCATAACAAATTATCTTCATATAAGTTGTGCGTGTAGTAAAAACTATCTAGAAAATTCACACAAAAAACTATAAACGCAAATTCATGAGTTGCTATACTCACCAAGACTGCATAAAGTTGAATATTAGGGTTCTTGTAACCCAACCTCTTCTTTATAGCTTTGACGACATCTCTAGCCTTCCTGAATATTCAGAGAAAAAAAAAAGGATGGTCAACAACATCCACATTACTTGTAGCCTAGGATTACTCTGGGCACATTTATGATTTCATAATCATATGACAGGCCAATCAGGCTTGTGCATCTAAGAGTAGCAGTGAACAAGTACCATGATCAATGCAAAAGAAACAACATCCTCTATAATTTACAAAATTGCAGAAGTTGATGTGGCTGCAACTGTGAACCAATTAGTAACAGACACTCCAAAAACTTGATTTTGCAGAGACTGTTACAGTCAATCGCCGTTTTTAAAAATCTTGAACGTCACATAAGGAAACTAAAACTTTGTGGGGTACCTTTGATCATGAGCGACTAATTCACAGATTTCAATATTTTTCATCCAATCAGTTTCAGCCAGTTTCTCACTTGTTGCAGCAATGACCAGAGCTGCCATTTTTTTTTTTCTGCATAAAAAATGTCATAGTTCAATAAAATATGTAATTTATAAGATACTTGAGACTAGAAAGCAACCATTGAACAAAGAGGAAATATCAACTGAAACTAAATTAGATCCACTTTCGCTAACTAGAAACACACGAGATCTATCTGAAAAGAGACAAAATACAACCTTAAATAATAATCAATCCAAATTGAATACCAAATAGAGAATAAGCGTGCCTTGAATGAATAGCACTACAGAATATAGTACTATAAATAAACTAAAACTTGGATTCCATATTGCATTAGAGTGTAAGCCATTGTATATATAATTTCACAAGGGAAGTGGAAGATAATTGATCCACAACACAAAAATGTTGCTATCACAAGACTCGGAATTTCTCCTATACAAAACATCATCCAACATAGGACAATTAAAGTGACCTCAGCAAGAGATGAAACTCACATGCTGTGGCAGAATCAGAAGAACAGTATTAAACTAAATGCCTAACCACCAAACTATGAACAACCTGTATGACATGAACGACCTGCTACAGCAAAAAATTTAAGGCGAGATAACTCATCAATTAACCCAATTCCAGTTCAGTTCAAAGAAATGGAACTGAGGCAAATGAGAACGAATTATAATCTTCGTGCCCGCAACCCAAATGATCAGATCTTGATTAAGGTGTACATCAAAGACGAAAGTGAAACTAAAAAGCGAAACTTAAAACAAAACTTAAAGTACTAATGATTCATGGCCAAGATAGCACTTACTTGGACAAAAGATTACAACAACAATAATAATTAAAAAATATATTTTTACCTGGTACAGAGACAAAGATCACGTGGAAGGTGCCAATGATTCACTGATGAACCTGAGAGAGGTTCGGCATTTTAATTGCAACCCAATACAGAAGATCAGTTTAGCTGCTGCTTTATTCTTACCTAGAGAGCTTTTCCTTTTGGTTAGCTTTAAAGTTGAGAGCTTTTTAACATATGATGATGAAATAGTTAATTGGGCAAGCGAGTGCTAAAGTTAAAGTTGTGACAAATAACCAAGTCATCAGAGAAATATGAATGAATGTGTGCTGTGCGAAGAAATGAAAATAGTAAAGAGAAGAGAGACTGAAAAATCTAAGGTTTGGGTTTGGTTTGTGTTTGTTGTTTGTTAAGGTAATTGAACAAACTACAACACCGCCACGAGACCTGTCCCTGTCTTGTCCTTCCTCTCTCCCAAAGCTGTATCTTCTTTCCCAAGGAGATGCTGCAATTTGATAATCTCACCCTTTCTTCTGTTCACTCGCATGTGCTTCATCCTTTTACCTGCTGACACGTATGATTCAAGTTTTTAGTTATTTCTTAAAGAAAAGTTTTTTGACAACAAATCTTGAAATCTTTTATTCTGCCACTTTTTCCAGTGATATCTGGTTACAGTATTACCACCACGGCGATAATCAAAATCAATGAAAAAGGCAAGAAAAATAATATTTAGAAAATTGAGAGTATAAAATATTTTTATATTATTTTTAATTATAAATCACTGTAATATCTGATTGTATTATATCATAGATATGATTTTTTAAAGTAAACAAAGAATAAAATATTTTATTAATAAATTTACCACTAATTGTTTTCATTTTATCAAAAATTTTATCTCTTCAGAATTTTCAATTGATTAGTATTTATTTTACAGATACTATATCATTAAGCAGTAATAGTTGATAAATTAAAATACTCTTATCAAAATCTTAAGTCGGGTAAGTTGTATTCTTTTAAATGTAAATTGCTTTTTTGGAATTTGGGGAAGATAAATCATAATTGATTTTATCAACTTTTAAAATTAGAAGAATATAGTAGATTAAAAGAAGATGATGGTTGTATAAGATTAAAATTTTAGAAGTTCCATCAGTTCATACTAGAAGTTGATAGAATTTTCGACTTACTATCCTTATAAGTTACTTCAAAATATGAGGAGCAGCTAATTAACTATAGTTATCTATTTGTATATTAAATTGGAGGTGTTGAATTTTTTTAATTACATTAAGTTTTTTTAAATTCAAATTAGATGGAATTATAATAAAATATATGGTTTTGACGTTGAATTGAATATTTGAAATAGTTATTTTTAGTTTGGATGGTGGTTAAAAATAGTTAATGAATTTGTTATTCAATTTTTATTTTTTTTTTAATTTTTATATTAGTTGTAAGTTGTCACTCTAAAAACACTCAAATGGTAAGTAAAACAATGACACTCTAAAAGATATATGAATAGTTGTGATGAATGGATATACAAAATAGTCTATATATATATATATATATATATATATATATATATATATATATATATAAATAGATATTATATGTATAAGCTCATGAGATAATATTGTAATCTTCTGAAATCATAATATTATATACAATAACTCATTAAGAAAATAACACATCTTCAACTTTAATTATAGCCTATATAATATAAATTAATTATTAAATGATGAAAAATTAAATGAAATATTTTGTAAAATAAATACAATAAATTATGGCATAAAAGTCTAACATGAATTCAAATTAATTTTATTACACCGTATATTAGTATTGAAAAACATAGTAATCATCCTACCCTTATATTATATGTTGTAAAGCTATTATTACTTTTATTATACTCAATAAAAAAAATGACTTTGTATAGGAAGACATGAATACTACACAAAGCTAATATATATTTTATATTTTGGAACTTAATATTTGAGGAGTACTGTATAGTAGTTTTATGATCAGTAATTTTTTTATAATAATTATATAAATGTATTATGGACATAACTTTTTCGGCCTTAACATTATCATATATGGTAAATTTATTAAATTAGTTTAATAATTATATAAAAAATAGTATAAAACCGAGTAATTTTAGATCTATATTAATGAAAAATCATGTCAAATACCATTCCTGTTGTAATAAATTGTAATGATTAAAATAATAGTATATAATTTACAAAAGAAGATAATTATACCGAATATCAGCATATACACCCGGATAAAAACCTTAATTATAATTAAAGAAAGAATATGCATTCAAATTTTATCTAAATATGGCTTTTAAAATATTTAATATTTTGAAATAATTACTATTAGAAGTGGATCGATTATTTCACTGTAAAAATATAAAAGCGTTCATTTGGTGAAAATAACAGATCAAATAAAAACATAAAAGCATTCATTTGGTGAAAATAACAGATCAAATGAAACCACATCCCATTCGAGCATAATTATTCATCAAAGAAAATATTTATACTTTTGTAAAAGAAATATAGATATATTTCTAACATAAAAAGATTGTCCTCTAAAAAAATTAAGAAAAATGGTCTCACCTTTATTTTTTCTTTCCCCCTATTTTAAAAATAGATTTTTATTTATCACTTAACATAAAATATTACTAGTTTTTTTAGACAACCAATCTTTATAAAAAAAATGTACATTTTTAATACATGCTCTTTTTTAAATACATTTTTTTCTCTCTTTTTACTTACATTTTTTTCATATAAAATTCTTGAATCCACTTTCCTAAGAAAATCTAACTCAATTTCACTGGCATTTTATTCTAAAAATGAGTTTCATTGGTTACAGTTTAACCATATTAATAATACATTATTTTAACAATTTTTTCGTTTATGATGGCATATTTCACTACTCTTTAAAAAAGTTGTTCAAATGATGTACTGTTTTATAAATTAACAAAAATAAAAATAATATATTTTATATTATTATACATTATTCTGGTACAGCATAAAAACATACTTTCACAATTATGTATTTTGTTAGTTTTAATTTTTGTCTTTATTATTATTTTGATAGAATAGTTTGCTATTCTATCATGGTTTACAAAAATCATCACATAATAGCATTGTTTTCTATTAAATTAGATACTGCTAGAATTTTGGTGATAATTTAAAAAAAAACTTTACGCTAATATTAAGAGAGTTTTATTTGTCCGAGGTCTAACTACATTGACATTATAATGAAACTGTTCAATCATATTGATATTTAAAAAAAAAAACACCTTGTATAAAAATTAAAACTTCTCGGAATAAGATTTTTGTATAATGTGACTTATATTATATAAAAGTTCGTAATACTCACTAGTATAAAAATGTGGGACTAAAATAAAGTGTGTGACTTGTATTGTTTAGAAACTCTTAACATTTATTAATATAAGGAATGTGAGATTAAAATATTTAAAATAAAGTTTATTTATAATTTTTTATATATACATATATTAAATCTCATATTACTTATAATGTTTCATAATGTATACATAATCTTAAAGATTGTGTTTAACTTCATTTTGATCTACTCAATTAATATTTTGACTTTTTTAATAATAAGAATGAATGTATCTTAAGATTTAAATATTCAATTAAACTCAACTTAAATCATCTAAACTTTTTTTTTTATTTTATACAAAAGAAAGTTAATCATGTAAAAAAAAAAAACTATCATTATACAAAAGATTAAAACAAATAAATCTCAATATCAAAATGAATAATTCAAAATTTATATTTAGTCAAATATTAATCTTACATAAAAGGTTACTTTGAATTTTATAATCTAATTAACTTTATAATGAGTTAAATTATCATGATTCATTCAATCTTAAGTCATAATCACATTCATATCAAATTTAAAATTAATTAAAAATAAAATAAAATAAAAAGTTTCTTTTATCTTAATTTCTAGATTTTTTAAAAACTGATAAAGAAACTTAAAAGATTTAAAAATGTCTTAACTTACTTTCAAGAGATATCTATTTCACAAATCAAACTTATCATAATAACCTAATTCAGTATAAATTCATTTATTTAACTTTTGTTCTTATAATCAGTGACAAAAACTCTCCTACATGTAATGAAAATATAAAAATAAAACTTGAGATATGAAAGAAGAAAAAAACTTCCCTTAATTTAAATTTTAATTAGTCATATCTCACTCATACTTTTTAGTTGAGAAAAATATATGAATAAAATTTTAAAGAATAGAGAAAAATTACACAGAGTATAGGGAGAAAGTTTAAAAGAAATATGAGATTTTGAAATTAAAAAAAAAACTAAAATTGTAATTTATATACTTTAAATAAAATAAAATTTCAAATTTTATTATTTTTAATGAAACATTTCTTCTGAATTAAAATTAATCTCACAAATAATCATTTTCAATATTATGATTGTAAAAAAAAACTATTTCTTAATTACATATTTGATTTGAACATTTTCAAAAATTAAATTCAATAACAACACAGACACTCTTAATCTCTTAATTCATTTTTTTCTTATATTTACCAATAATTGTAGATACTTTTGAAAATATAAAGCTATTATTAGTAACAATGTTTGTTCTCTAATTATATAATACAAACTTGGGTAATAATGATAAAAAGGCTGCTTAGTATTTCAAATTTAAATTGATATCAAACTGGCATATAAAAAACAAAGATTGTAACCTTACATTTTTTACTCTATTTATGTTTGAGGTTTATTAATTTTATAAGATTATTAACACTTTTTTTCTCAGAAGGGAAGGAGAGAATTGAGCATAAAATAATATTCAGTTCAATTATTTTTACAGATATTGTGTCCATAAAAAAAGAGCTAGTTTTAAAAAAAGAAATGAAGGGTGAAGTTATCATTAGCTGGTGATTTTAGAGGTGGTTGATCCACGTGTGAGGTATGACCCTCTGCACTATATTCCCAATACACTTGTCTTTTCCGTCACCTTTCATTCTCTTCTTCACTAACATTATGCCAACTATCCTCTTTTCAGACAAGTAGGTATCGGTTAATAGATTTAAGTATCATGTTTTGTAAGTTAATAAATTTGTTTTGTCACTATGATTTAGAAATAAAATTGGTAAAACTTTTTATAATTTATAATTTGAATATTTTATAAAAAAAATTTATTATAGATATAACAATTAAAAAAGCTTAGAAATAATAACTTACTTTTTATTATAAATAAATAAAAAATATATAATAATTATATATATTAATGGGCTATGAAATAAAATATAAATACATGATATTAGTGAAATAATGAATAAAAATATTTAAATTTTTTAACATATAAATAATATTATATAATAATAAAATATTTTTAAAAAATTGATGTGAATGGTAGCTAATAACAATTCAGTCCACACTTTCATGTAAGCATAATAGGATTTATGCAGAGACTATACATATACGAGTTTACATACTTACATGTCTAATTCATTCCACAATTTTTTATAGCGTGTTGTTAGTCATTCCGAATTCTCAGCAATGTTTCTTTTATCAATACCGAATTATCCGTCTTTTATTATGTTGATGAAATGGTAAAAGGATAAAAATATATCCTAAGAACTTCAAAGAAAAAAAATACTAGAATAAAAAAATACTAGAATAAGATATCTGCAAGACTATTCTTTAAACATTTATGTCTTACCCTACACTTAATTTGCAGCTATAAGAATATTGTATTCTTTTTATTTTATGTTATGTTCTTTAAAATAAGATAGATTACATCATATTATTTAAATATTAAAGAATGTTATTATATGTGTAATTAATATACTAATTTAATCAATGTATTATTGACTTATGTTTAGAACACAATATATATATTTGAAATTCACAATTTTTGTTTTTCAATAAAAAGTTGTCTTTTGTGCGTATTTTTTTTTAATTTTAAGATAACATTTTTTTCAATTACACTCTTATTTTCATTATCACTAATTAAAAATTATTTAAAATTACATAAAGAAAAAGAAAATTCAAGAAATAAATTAAAAATTATTAAAATTATACTAAAAGTAAAAAATAATTATTCACTTTTCTTAACTTTTTTATTCATATAGAAAGTAGAAATACAAGAAGTAATATTAAGTGTTTATAATCGTTATAAATATTTTTTTTGAAAATTAAAATTTGAAGATAAATTATAAACGCATTTTGGATTCATTTCTTGAAACAATGGGTATATTTCATTAAAATTAAATTTATTGAAAATAATCTCTCTTGTTATTTTAAAAAAATTGTGATGAATTTGTTCTATTTATTTATTGTTTACAAAGTTAAAGATTGTATTATTATTCTTTTATCAATTATATATTTATATGTTTTCTAATCTTTATACAATTTAGACATTATATGGGGAAGAGAATAAGGCAAAAATAGAAAAATATACAACTATTTAAAATTTAAAATTTTAAATAGCGTTCTGTATTTTTAAAGCAGAAAATAGCTTGCGTTAAAAAATTATTATTATAAATACAAATCCATCATAATTAACATAATAAACACGTTTTAATTTATATATAAACAAAAAGTTAAAAAAACATTATACTTTGTCCATTAAAGGTATTTTTAGAGGCATAGTTTTGTTAAAAGAAAAGAAAAAGACAAAAATATTAATAATGAAAGATGTTTTTCATTAGTGTAATAAGTTACACAAATAATTTATTTGAGATATTTATGAAGGAAAGTGAGTAAAAATCAATTTACTCAATCAACATATACACATGCAGCCTCGAGAGATGAAGCCTTCGCATTCGCCACCAGGATGACCTTCAATCATACACTGCCGAGCACAGTCGTCGCTGGAGAAGCATGCACATTTGAAATGGGCGCTTGGTTTATGACATTCTGCCTTTGCTCTTTGCACACCCACATCTGATCCATTCATTCATTTCACATCATTTCATTAGCACAATATTACTATTTGTCACGGTTATTATATCATAGTATAAATGTATAAGGAGGACAAAGAACATAAATCCGATTGTTTTCCTCTCCATTGTTAAAGTTTGATCGACTAATTTAGAGTGATGAAGTTGTTATTATAGCTTTAGCAACTAATTGAGAGTGATAAAATTGTTATCTTTCTCTTTATAACCTCTTTATATAACATGAGAGTTTGACTAGTTTAGAAATATTTTGACATGCAAAGGAGGTGCCATGTGTGTCGAGAAGGTTCATTTGTCAAACATTTAACTCTACTTGGAGTGATAAAAGTTTACTTTTACTTTGAATGCCATTGCCATTCTCAAACAATGAATAAATTTCTTTATACAAACAACTTTCTTAATTTGAATAAACTCATTAATTAAAGATAAGAAATACTTTCTAGAAGGATATAAACTTAAAAACTCATAAATAGAAACATAATGTATTTATGTTAAAATTAAGAAGCAAATGCTTTATAATTTGCATGACAATCATGTGTAAGTGCGATCCATTTCTTCATAAAGCATGCTAATATGCTTTTTATTATTTTTTTCTAAAAATAACTTTTTAACATCTAAAAACGACAATCTGTTTCTAAAAAGAATAAAATTATGAACAATTAAACTTTTTATCATTATAAGAAAAAGTAAAGTAGTAAATATTAATCAATTATATAATTTTGTTGGCTATCCACTTGTCCTTAATTTATCTTGAAAACACAATAGAAAGTAAATACATTAAATGTAACAATTCAAAATCAAATACATTAAATGTAACAATTCAAAATTGCAAGCTTTACACAACACCATGACAAATGATGTGCAAGTGAAATAATTTTTCAAATGGAGTGAGATAAACACGTGACAAATGACATTTCATTCTAAGTTGCATCTATGATGCTATTATATAAATAAGTGTAAAAGCGACATAATAATAATAATATTTATTATTATTATATTTATATTTATTTGAAAATATTTTTAATATTAATAATATATTTATTAAAATTATTTATATTTATTTTAAAATATTTGTAATATTATTATTAATAATATTATTGTCATTGTAAATAATATTATTGTTATCATTATTGTTGTTATTATTGTTATGAATCTTATTAATATTATTTTATCTATATTATTAATACTATTGTTGATATTATTTATAATATTATTATTGTTGTGTTTGATAAAAAAATTATTAAGATTATTAATAATTATAAGTATAACCATAATAAGAATAATAATCATAATCATATAATAATCACTTTGTTTATCTGATGTAGTGATTAAAGGTTCTTTTCTACATTTAAGGATTATGAGTTTATCTCTTCCGGATTACATTTTAGTAATAACATTTTTAATAAAACTAATAATAATAATAATAATTTATTATTATTATTATATTATGTCTGATTCGCTTTTGTACTTATTTATATAATAGCATTATAGATACAACTTATAATAAGAAGTCATTTGTCACATGTTTATCTCACTCTATTTGGGAATTATTTCACTCACACACCATTTGTCATGCTGTTGTGTAAAGTTTGCAGATTTTAATTTTTACATTTAATATATTTACTTTCTATTGTGTTTTCAAGACAAATTTAAGAAACAAGGACAATTGGATAGCTCACAAAATTATATAATTGGTTAATTTTTAAGTTTATACCCTTCTATAAAGTATTTCTTATCTTCAATTAATAAGTTTATTCAAATTAAGAAAGTTGTTTGTATAAAGAAATGTTTGACAATTGTAATCACATTCATTCAAAATGAAAGTGAACTTTTATCATTTTAAGTGGAATTAAATGTTTGACACACATGGCATCTCTTTTGCATGTCAAAATACCTCTAAACTAGTGAAACTCTCATACTATATAAAGAGGTTACAAAGAGAAAGATAACAATTTCATCACTCTCAATTAGGTGCTAAAGCTATAATAACAACTTCATCATTCTGAATTAGTAGATCAAACTTCAACAAATGGAGAGGAAAACAATCGGATTTATATTCTTTGTTCTCCTTGTCTTAGCTGCTGGTAAGATATATATATACATTTATACTATGATATAATAACATGACAAATAGTAATATTGTGCTAATGAAATTATGTGAAATGAATGAATGGATCAGATGTGGGTGTGCAAAGAGCAAAGGCATTGTGTTATAAACCAAGCGCCGACTTTAAGGAAGCATGCTTTCAGAGCGACAATTGCAATATGCAGTATGCAAAAGAAGGTCATCCTGGTGGCGAATGCCAAGGCTTAATCCCTCGACGCTACATGTGCATATGTAATTGAGTAAATTGATTTTTACTCACTTTCCATCATAAATGTCTCAAATAAATTACACATTTTCAGTATTATAATTTGTGTAATCCATTATATTAGTGAAAATAAAATTACACATCTTGATTATTAATATTTGTCTTATTCTTTTCTTTATATCAAAATTATGCATCTATGAATACCTTTAATGGACAAAATAAAATACTTTTCAAACTTCTTATTTATATGTAAATTAAAATATGTGAACTATGCTGGATATGTATTTGTAATCATTAATTTTTAACACAAGTCATTTTATGTTTTAAAAATAAAGAACACCTAACAGGAGGGATTATTTTCAATAAATTTAATTATAATGGAAAACACCCAAAATAATTTTATTGTTTCAAGAAATGAACCGTTTATAATTTATTTTGAAGAAAAATATTTATGACAATTATAAACACTTAATATTACTTCTTGTATTTCTACTTTTTATATGTTGCAATATAAGAGTTGTTCATAAAAAATTAAGAAAAGTGAATAATTATTTTTATTTTAAATAATTTTTAATTTATTTCTTGAATTTTCTTTTTCTCTATGTAATGTTAAATAATTTTTAGTTAGTGATAATGAAAATAAGAGTGTAATTGAAAAAATTGTTATCTTAAAATTAAAAAAAAAGTATGCACAAAAGACAACTTTTTATTAGAAAACAAAAATTATGAATTTCAAATATATATATATATATATATATATATATAAATATTGTGTTCTAAACATAAATATATAAATAACTTTAAAACATATAAGCATTAATAATGAGACATATATTTAGAAAAAGTAAGACATATATTTATGTACTATGTATGTTTGAAATTAAGTTAATAATACATTAATTAAATTAGTGTATTAATTATACATATAATAACATTCTTCAATATTTAAATATTATGATGTAATATATCTTACTTTAAAGAACATAAGACAAAATAATAATAAAAAAAACACACAATATTCTTATAGATGTAAATTAAGTGTAGAGTAAGACATAAATGTCATAAGACTCTTAGTCTTGTATATGTCTTCTTCTAATATTTTTTTTTTTTTTTAAGTTTTCAGGATATGCTTTTATCATTCTACCATTATAATTCATCCAAATAATAAGGATAGATTATTTTTTTTTATTAAACTAATCGTAACATTATATAATTAATTTTTTTTTAACTCTTATTTTCTTTTAAAGAAACATTTTAACTAACTAAAACTTAGTCTCATATTATCCTTCAAAGAAAAAAAAAAATTTTTCGAAAATTCATTCACTATAAAAGAGGTAAGTATAAAGGTCTTTAATATTTTCTTCTAATTTTCAAGTAACATTTTCAAATCTTATATTGTAAACCCTTTTTTCACAGTGACAACTTTATTCTCAATTATTTCATCTGAAATTCTTAGTTATAATAGGTTTCACCTCAAAGGATAATTCATCTCTTAATTTAAACTTTATTTGATTCCAAAACTTGTGAAACTAAATTAGGAAAAAAAAAAATACCATTTTCATATTTTGTCTTGTATAGATCATAATTTAAGAAACAAAATAAAATTTAAACGCCTTAGGTATCTATGGAAAGAAGAGAAAACAGTTTTTAATTTTGTCTCTCTCAATTTGATCTTGACTTAGAATATTTATTGGTGAAAATGACAATTTGAATGTATGAACTAATTTTTAAATGTTTATTCACTTTAATCTTTTTTTTAAGACATAGATGCAACATATTTGAACTCTTCATATATCTATGGAAGAAGGAGAAAAAGTATATCTCTTATAACCTCAACCAAATTCAAAGTCTTTATGGCTCAAAATGGTGATTGAAAGTATGGGGTTTGTAACACTTACTAAGATGAAATAACATAACCTTACTTATTTATCACTTGGCTTAGGTGTATATGAAAATAAAAGAATACAAACATTTCCAATTTTGTTTCTCACAACTTCTGTTAATTTTGTTTCTCACATAGGTTTCTACGGTGACTGGAAGTATAAAGTTGATAATAAAAACGTGTTATTTTATATATAACTTAACAAACTCATCAAAGTTACAAAATTTACATTACTTTAAAGATTATTTCTAAACTTAGATTAAACTTCCTCTCCTCTTAAATATACAAGGAAGATAATTATAATTATAAATATCCCGATTAAGTTGGAAAATATTTTCTAATTTATCTTTTAATTTTAGAAATATAAATCTTCTATTATAGATCTTTTTTTTATTTTTTATTTTACTTTAAAATTAATAGTTTTTCCTTTTTCTTTTTAATTAATTAGTTTTACTATTTTTTTATTTATTTTTTTTAACTAACCAAATGAAATTAGGAATAACATAATTACTCATTACTCATTTTATATTATTATTGAATAAACTTTATTCATTCCCTCTATTTATATGTAAAAACATTATTAGTAATTGTGCATATCTAGTGCACTTTCTTTTATTATAAAATATTAACTGTGCGGCATCATGTCTTATCTGGACAAGCCATATTGGTCTTATCCTAGCAAGCCATATTGGTCTTATCCAAATGTTTTCTTAAAATACTTTATAAATATTTTACTAACTACTTGATTATCGCTTGAATTTTTTAAACTTTAAATTAAAAAGAATAAACACTCTCCACAAATGTTTCTGGAATCAATTTGTTTCATATAAAAAAAATTGAAATAGGAAAAGAAAACAATGGGGTTCGGTTAAAAAAAAAGTAAGGGGTTGGTTTGAAGATTGGTGTTTGAATAAGCACACCACTCTAATTTTTGTTGTTGTTGAAAATTGTCTTTTGAATATACCTACACGACTCTATTTTTTATTTTTATTTTTCAAAACAACAATAATAAGCTTTTTCTGTAATGAAAAATTAAAATTTTATAATCATAATATCAGAGAGACTAAATATATAATCAAACAAAAATTAAAATATGACACACTATGTTTTGTAGTGAAAAAAATCACATTAATTTCTTTAAAAATCACAAATGTGAATCATGTCACATTCATATACTTCATCCCCAGTCAAAAAGGATAAGGGTAAGATAAAAAAATATCAGTTTAATAATAATGTAACTAAATTGTAAATCACTGTTAGTATTATAATAATTAAAATATTGGTAATATGATTTTTGAGTAATTATTAGCAAAGATGATAAACTAATGAAAGCATGACAAATTTATTATCGAAACAGTTTCAAGCATCCTAAAAAAAAATCAAAACATCCGCGTAGTGGAGTTTAAAAATATTTCAGGGGCCCCACAGATTTGGCATTTGCTGCAAGTTATTGTTGAAGATGAGTTGAATTTTGAGGTACAATGACATGTCAGATTTGGATGTGTTTTGGCATCATTTGATTTAGTATTTAATTCTTAAGTTGCAGTACTCATCCTTCAACTCACTCAGTTCACGCAGGTTGTCGTGATCCATCGCAGCAAATTGTTACAGAAATTCAGAAATGGCCTTAGCCATGGTTCGTAGGAACGTCATCACCCACTACTCCAAGTTTGCATCTTCTTGGTCTGTGTTGTCTCGCCATTCCTCAGTCCAAAACCCTCTCTTGGCGTCTGTTTCTTCATTTCATAGCCAATCTGTTGGTGGTGGTGGTGGATTGCCATCTTACATGCGTGGAGCTGTGCATTGGGAACCCAATAAGCCTCTTTCAATTGAGGAATTTCACATGCCTCGCCCCAAGGCCGGTGAAGTTCTCATCAAGACCAAGGGTAAGGGTACCCTTCAATTCTTGTGCCTGCATAACGTTAATGGGAACAAGGGTCTTCCTCAAAATTCAATTTTTTAGCATTATCTAACGCCGTCATGTGTCTCTGTAAATCCATCCCGTTCAATTTTTTGTTGTACATTGATATGATTAGACATGACAAGTGAGAAGTGAAAGGGGGTGAAAAAAATTGAAGGCTGCTTGTAGAGTAGACCACATTTTAGATAATAATCACTCTCAGTGGTAGTTTTCAAAGTAAAAGAAAAACCCTGTGGAGAGAATGAGATGTGGTTAGGGAATGGTTTTGCTTATTATTGGATCTAATTGACTTTTGGTGTGGTTATTATGATGTAGCCTGTGGAGTATGCCACTCTGATCTGCATGTTATAAAAGGTGAAATTCCGTTTGCCAGTCCTTGTGTTCTGGGGCATGAGATTACCGGTGAGGTTGTTGAACATGGAGCACTCACTGACAGCAAAACAATTGAAAGGTGAAAGATATTGGAAATGTGAAACTCTTTTGCTGCTACATATTTGTGTGACCATGTTCTACTCAATGAAAATATAATTATTCTAAATAATGACCAGAAGGAATGACAATTTTGGTTCTCCTTGTTTCAGGCTTCCCGTTGGATCGCGAGTTGTTGGGTCCTTCATCATGCCTTGTGGCAACTGCTCCTACTGTTCAAAGGTAATATTGTTTAGTACTCCACTCTATATTACATGAATCCTTGTTCATCCTTGATGTTGCCTCCAAATGGTGTGCAGGGCCATGATGATCTATGTGAAGCTTTCTTTGCCTATAACCGGGCAAAAGGGACCCTCTATGATGGTGAAACTAGACTCTTTCTTCGAAACAGTGGTTAGTATCATTTAGCTATTATTTCAAGCCCAGCTATGGAAATTGATAATTTCCCCCCTGATGCACGACCAACAACTGCAGTTGTGGTTATGATATTATTCAAAAGTCTAGCAGTTTGACTTTCTTTGTCTTATTTTTTTTTATCATCCAACACAAGCAGCACCACCATGACACCTTTTACTACTTGATAGTATACACATACTACTAATCCTGAAGCATGTCAACTTCCTTTTTCATGGAATAAGTGCAAGTTCTCAATATTTTTGTTTACACAAGCTTAATTGTAGTGAATTATAACTTCCTAATGAGGATGTGTGGCCATTATGCCCATTTTTTCTCAACTATGGTATTTTATATTCAGCTTGTACAAATGTATCTGTTCTTGAAGTGTATTTATCCCTAATTATAGAATCATTCAAGATTGGAATACTGAACATAGTTTGCAATTTATAATAGGAAAACCAGTATTCATGTACAGTATGGGAGGGCTTGCTGAATACTGTGTTGTGCCAGCAAATGGAGTGTCTGTGCTACCGGAATCACTGCCATATCCAAAGTCTGCAATTCTAGGATGTGCTGTTTTTACTGCTTACGGTGCTATGGCTCACGCAGCTCAAGTGCGTCCTGGTGATTCTGTTGCTGTTATTGGAACTGGGGGTGTTGGTTCTAGGTAAATAATCAATTTTCAAAATATATTTAGGCTGTTAGATCCTCACCTTGCTGTGCTTACTGTACTTTGTATTTGTCTTCAAATTATCTAGGTCAACAAGAAAAAGCAGATAATTCTTGTTTGTGGTACTGTATATTTTACCACTGCTAAATATGATAGAGCCTAAGTACTTGAAACTAGTTATAACCATTTTATTCACGTCTGATTATTACTATGTGGCCTAAGTTACATTTGAATTGTTGAAAACTAGTTCTGAACAATATATACTTAAGAGTCTAATATTATTCAAAACATTACATGTCCTGCCACTAGGCTATTGAGAACCTGAGATTTAAGAAGATTTGTGTACATTGTAAACACCTCCACTCACTAGCTCAGTTGATACTCATTTTCGGAATTGGTAGATTTCCTATGTTGGCCATGTATCAAGGCAACTGGCTCTAATCAAATTGTTTTCCCTTTTAACTTTATCACTCATTCCAGTTGTTTGCAGATAGCTAGAGCCTTTGGTGCTTCGGATATAATCGCTGTGGATGTTCTGGATGAAAAGCTACAGAAAGCAAAGACATTTGGTGCTACTCACACTGTAAATTCAGCAAAGGAAGATCCCATTGAAAAGATAAATGTAATATGCATTTCTCTTTTGCCACGTTGTTTACATTTTCCCTGTATGCATCTACCTTGAATCACAAGATTTGTTAGATAACGTCTATAGCCCTTCGAGTAATTGCAGCGTCAAATAGTCTGCCAAATCACCTTTTCACACCCACATGCATGTTCTATCTACTGGATCTGACATGTTCTGCTCAAACCATCCTGATAATGGGATCATTAGATCACTTGAAGACACCCCTTTTTAATTGTTTGTAATAAATCACACAGGAAATTACTGGTGGAAAGGGTGTTGATGTTGCTGTGGAAGCCTTGGGGAGACCGCAGACATTTGCTCAGTGCACACTAAGTGTGAAGGATGGTGGAAAAGCCGTAATGATTGGACTGGCACAAGCTGGTTCTTTAGGAGAGGTGGATATAAATCGGCTTGTTCGCAGAAAGGTGTGTTTTCTGTATATATACTTTACTGGTTATGTTACCAGTACTCCAACATTAACCACTGCCTCTATTTAGAATAAATTTTAAATGGTTCATTATGATTATAACATGTTAATATTTGTTCTGTCAGCGACCATATTGTTTTCTGCAATGTTAATGGTTGTATTCTCTTTTCATCTAAACATATTAATTTTGTATTTGAGCAGATACAAGTTATTGGCTCGTATGGAGGCAGGGCGAGGCAAGATCTTCCAAAGCTAATTAGATTGGCAGAAACAGGTATCTTCAATCTTGACAATGCTGTTTCTAGAACATACACCTTTGAAGAGGCAGATAAAGCATTCCAAGATCTCAATGAAGGAAAAATTATTGGCCGAGCTGTGATCGAGATAAAGTAAGTCTATGTTCTCAGAAGTGCTTTTCTGCAGCATCAGCTCTGCTTCTCACAACCGAGAAGGGTACATGTGGTTTGGAGTTGCAAGGTGTTGGTGCCCTGAGAACACAAATGGAGAAATGCCTTTTTATGTGTCATTGCAGGGACGTGTTCAAATAAAAACTGTTTTTCTCTTTTTTTTGTCCATTGCTTTGCTTCTAACTCATGTTTCATCCCAGGTAAACCTAGCTGAAAGAACAATGGTATCTGAATGTTCATCATTCGCTTGTCATAAAAAATGTGTTGAATGCTTGTATAAGCAATGCGTATCAGTTTTCTATTGCCTCTTGTTTGACCAAGATTTTTAGGACTGTTATTTATTAGCAGTTTATGTTAGAGGCTATTGCGTAGGAAGTTTGTTATTGTTTTTAAAATTCCCTTCTATTACAAAACCAGTATTTAAACAGATTATCATTTAAGGGAATGCAATCTCTAAATCTGATTTGAGAATTTGAAATGCAGAAAATGAAGGAGTCTTACAACATTTAAAGAGTATGCTAGTAAGATTCTTGGCATTACTAATAGAGTAAGATTGTTATGGTACTAAATTTTTCGATTCACCAAATCTTGGGAAAATACTAGTGATTGTCCTTGAAAAAATTGAGGTTAACATTATTTCTTTTTCTTTAAAGAAAAAAAAAGAAGGATGGAGAGATTAGTAAAAGTGACGATATTCTACTTTTCGAAAATTATTTATTTTCTCTCGTATTCCCATCAAACAAATTTTTTTCATCTTTCTTCCTCTTTCCTCAATCAATCACGGCTTAAATTTATAAAATGTATTCATGTATGGTTATTATTAGTTAAAGATTAATTTAGTTTGGAGTTTGATTTTACTGAGTGATAAAACGTAGATTTTACGTGTTCCAAGAAACAATTACAAAGTAGATATGAGATGTGAGACCCATTTCAGATTTTTTAAGTTTTTCTGACTTATACTAACTTTTGGTATTCGGTTCTAATACTCGGTTGCTGACTATCTGTAGAAGAGATTCCGACCATCAAGATAATATTAGTATTTGTATTAGGTGAGAAATGAAGTATTTGTATTAAGTGAGAAATGAAATTTACAGTACCTTTACCTTTGCAAAACTTCTTCTATCTATAAAAATCTATCTATAAGGACCCATAATTATCATTCTTTTAAACATACGATTATCTTTAATAACTTTTACTTAGACTCCTAATCATAAGTTAATATTTTCAACCTTAAAACACATCTCATACTCGATTCCTTAGATGAAGCAAGCTGGTCTATCTTAGATTCTCTTTTAATTTATCACCTATTAGGTTACACTACGTTTTAAAGCAAACTTCTGATAAAAACATCTAAACACATTCATTTCACTGGAAAATCAATTTAAACATAACTATGTTGCAGAATTAATTCCATTCAGAATGAAATGCAAGCATTGTTCGAGTTCAATTTTTCTTGGAAAGAAACTTGGTCAACTTTTACATCCGTCTTCGGTAGAGCCAGAGTAGTTTAAACTGAAAACTTAAAGATATTGGTAGACCATATCTACGGAAAATAATAATTTTTTAATGAAAAATCCTATTGATATTCAAAATTCTATTTAATTAAAATCAATATAATAGTCCTATATGCAATAAAAATAAACAAATATTAAAGAATTTATTTTTCAAATTGTTAAAAATGGAAGAAAAACAATACATTATAATAATTATCATTGTCATGGAAAACAAATGCTAAACACAAGAAATGAAAGATGAGAATTTAAACAAAAATATAATATACGAACACGATGATAAAAAAAACACTAGTGTCTCAAAGTTCAATTTGCACGTGAGTCCTCTACATAATGCATAAATATAAAAATCAATTAGAAAATATTAATAATAAATATACTCTAATTATATAAATCAATGATATTCTAATCAATATAAAAACAAGCCATAACCTTTAAAATAACAAATAGAAATAACGCATAAAAAGAAAGACTGCTATAAAAGAATATTTAATATAAAAATGGAAAAGACACGATAAAGAGTATAAAAATTAGTATAGTTATTAAAGGGAAAAGAGTGCCAATATTTTCAAAATAAATACTAAAAGAACAAATAGAATATTTTATATTATCAAAACAAATAAAAAATATTTAAAATTATTATTTCAAAACTACCCTCTTAAATAAAAATAATTAACCAAAAAAATTAAAATTAAAAATTAAGGTCAAGGCACCTTTCTAAGTAAATCTGTCCCTAGTTAAATTTGTATAGTGCAGCCAATGTTATCCCCTTCAGGTAATAGCTGCATCTGCTCTAACTGATATTCTGTCAAAGTGAAGACACATTTGACAGATTCGGATTGCTTATGATGCCAAATCCAAAAGTATGTGGGCGTCTTGACAGTTCTGAAATAATTTCATTGCTACCATATGTTATCAACAAAACAGAGTTAAAAAAAGCCTTGTCTTGTACCTGTTTCAGTTATTATTGAAGAATCGAATAAGTAATGTACAAAATTTCTGAAACAAGCATACATACATGCTTGTCCATCATCCAAAAATGGATCGGAAACTACTTTGTCCCTACTACTGTCAACGCAATGAATCACACTAGCTCCTTTGAAAGTTGTAAGTTTTACTGTATTTGCTCCTCGCAACACCTATTCTTCTTTCCACTTGTTAGCATATCTGAGGAAAGCATTGGCAGGGTTTTGCCTAGGTGGAGCTCTAACACGAGTAGACCTTCGAAGCACAGATTCATCTATAATCCTGTGCATCAAATCCTTCGACCTTTTCTGGAGTTCTGAGCTGTAAACATACAAATAAAAGGAATGAATCTCAAAGGTCAAGAGGGGAATTACAGAATAAAATCCGAGTTAATGAAGTTAACACGGAGGCAGCTTTCAATCTTCTTAACCTATATAATTCAAATGATTGTTAGATAAACTACAACACATTAGAACTATTATAGTAAATTTAAATCCCAAGAAAAATAGAGAACCACAATTTTTTGGTAAAAAATAAATAATAACCATTGATGAAAAAAATGTTATCTATTCTATCACAGTTCACATTCACAATAAATTAGAGTATACCACATTGCACTTGATCCAGAATAATTGATTGGCCCAACTCGGAGATCATTCTACTAAGAACAGTATCAATCTAAAATCACATGCAACAGCAAATTTCTGATTTATTCCTTCCTCCATTTATTTTTATCAGCTAACTATAAGTGACCTGAGAAGTATAAGTGCATATTGGACAAGTCTAAAAACCAAGGCTTCCGCTGTTAAGTATGCATCAAGATAACTTACTGTGCAAAGAGAAAAGGCTATCTAGGTATTCATACGTTGAAAATAGAAAACAGGGGAGAAAGCTATATAGGTATTTCATACATTGAAAACAAATCTAACTCACCATATTTTAGTATAATATTTTTCTAGTTGCTTTCGCAGTGCCCTTTCCCGCTCACCCTTGCAATTCAGTGAACTCATTAATGCATCAAGCTATTCAAGCAAGCAAGCCAACAGAAACATAGAATTAGAAAAGAAAAATGAGCACAAAATAAAATAACAAAGGGAATAAAGAAGACTGTCATCATCTAGTACCTCTTCCTTACTGCTGAAGTATCCCCATTCCTTGGAGTCACAGCTTTCAACAAATATCCTCCCATCTCGAGGGAACCACCAATACCTGTTGTAATCTCTGTCTTTACCTAATGGACTTCGACGAACAAATCGTTTCTCCATCTCCCGTTCGAAATATTCTTTCTGTCCAATAGGCAATGTCAATAAACATCAATTTAAAGAACAGATAACAATCTAAACAGGGAGATAGGCAGCACCCTCTGTTCTTCACTATTCTTCTCTGATGGATCCTCCTTATCAGCCTTCGACTGTTTTGGTGATTCCTTTCTGGATAATTCTTTTCCATTTTTGGTTGGTTCTTTCAGCTCTGAATTTAGCTTCTTAGATGTCTTTTTTGAAGCAGAATTTATTAAAGGCTTGATCTCACTACAAAGTAGGTTTTAAAGGAAATGAAGTGAAATGTGATAACCACCAAATTGAAGGAAGATTTTCTATAAATATATATTGGCAAGCAGAAACAGCACACAAGACAAAATCTAACCTTCTATCCAACTGACTGTTTTGCCCAGATGGTTCTATCCCTATAACACTTTTCTCACCCATGTCTCCATTTTGTACACCATGATTATCGTTTCTTGGGACTTTTGCACCATTCAGAAGCCCATCCACAAATCCATTGCTTCCTGACTCAGCTTTCAACCGCTCCTTTTCTTCTCTTTTCCTCCTACCAATTTCCAATGCTTCTTCCCTTCTAGAGGCCCCAAGTGCCTGCCGCTGTTCAATAATCTCATCTAACTTTTCCCTGAAAATTGCGGTTTCAAGGGCTTGATTGACCAATTCGCTCAAGATTTCTAATTTAGCACTCACATCTACAAGGCCATAATGTCCCCGCTTTATAGTTGCTTCATGGTGCCGCAGTTCAGGAATATTGATCACCTCTAGGAAATAACATAAATATTCTGTCCAATTATTCATTGTAATCTGAAAATAAAATCGAATAGATATTGTCACATTAAAAACAATGATGAGAAAATTATTAACCAAGTCACAAAAGATACCAGACACAGGAAGAGGAAATATTCAACAGGGTAAAGCCATCTAACAAAATATGGACGATTATCAATTACTCATACTAATACTAGAAAAAGATAAATGCAAGTCAGATGATAACCTTAGACTTCATTTTTCGGCTCTTCACAGCCGAAGAGTATTCATCATCATCTTTGATGAGAAATCGAAAAAGTGCTGCATGAGTTTCGACAAGGAGAACCACATTGCTATCCTTATGACAGATTGCATTTTCAAAATCTTCTAGAGAGTAGGGCCACAGGTGCAACAGTCTACCAAAGGAATTAAGCAAATCCCAAACCATTAAGAGATTCCCAACACAACTCATTGGAATGTTGAAGTCTTTTGATGGAGAAGGACGATCAGTAAAAACAGGATCATCTGGACCAGGCTTCACCAATAGATCATCAATGGGGTATTTGATAACTTCGTTCTTGTGTCGAGCATTGCCTGGAAAAATTTGTGATTTCAAAATCCTTTGCGATAAAGTTAAATCACAGTGAAGGGGTTTCAAGGTTCTTTTGTTAAATAGATATTATGTTATGATGATACCTATATGAAGTACAGTGGAAAAATATCACACCATTATAGTTTCCAAACAATAATAGAAAATGCTTTCTCCATAGTACACAGGTAAACAACAAGAAAAGGTGCATCTGCAGTCTGCACACCACCCAATTCCAACAAAATAGAAACAAAGAGGAGCTGGGGGAAAATTTGAATTCCAAAACTCCATGCCTTATGAAAAGTATTGTATTATGAAACAAATGACTACTCTACCTTTCTCTTGGCAAGAATCATCGACTTGTGCCCCATCCAACTTCCTTTTACCGTTATCAGTGCCTTCCAGTGATTCCTAAAAATGATAAATTTAGGAAAGATAATAAATAATGCAATGAAATTCATTAACAAAATAACAAACCAATCATAAAAGCCATATATTAGAATATTAAACCCATGTTCTTGTCATTTATCAATAATATTATATAGAAAATAAAAAGGCAGAAACTTCCATATTTCCCTTATCTGTATACCTCATTTTTCCTTTTCTTGGAGCAAACTAAAAGCCCATCTCTGTAAAAAACCCTGCTTCTTAATTCTTCAGGAATATCACTTGATATTCCGTGAGTTTTTGCTAGTTCATCATGTAAAACCCAAGGGGCATTCCGGTATGTAGACTCCCGAATAAAAGACTTCAACATATTTCTACTGAAAAGCGGCTTCTTATGCACCAAATCTTCTGCACAGAGTTCAGATTGTTGACTTATATTTTTGTTTTTGTCAAGCCAAGCTACCTCATAGCAGAATGTGTTGACTCCTTTCTGAATTACTTTTAATATTCTGCATGGATGTACTCCATCATCCTTTTTCCCATGTAGTTCAGCACCGACAAACAAACGTTTCTGCAACTTCTCACCAATAGAATCAGCAAGATCCTTCAAAGGGAGCATGCCTGCAAAACAAAAAGATCACTAATCTGTCCAGTAAAAAGTGAAAAGTATTGCAACATTTTGAATGAAAAGCATTGTATAATCAAACTTGAATCAACAGCTGGCATGTCTCAATAATATTTTATGTGGCAACTCTTAAACATGCATGGCTTTTGTAGTTGAGTTTGTAAATTCTTAGAAGCATGTTTTTTACTATTTTACATAACTGTTCACAGAGCAAAATTTTAAAGAGTCTTCAACTCCAGACATGTGTTACTACTTTACACTTAAATTTGATCGCTGCAAGTACTGCAAACATCATAACTTGAATAGTCAAAAAGTATAATATAATGGGCAAAAATATATGATATACCTCAGATACAAGGAGAATGAACAAAATATCTATGCTCACAATGCCAAGGACTTATCTAGAAAAAAACAGAAGTCCTTATATTCATCCATAAGATAAATTCCACACTTTGATTTGCTGTACAGCATTCTGTGATTAAAAGTTAGGACCTTCTATAACGCACAAATGAAAAAGTATGTAAAAAAGGATATATCAAAATTGAAACTCCAATTGTCCCTACGTCAATAAAAAGATGACATGTAAACATTACAGAGATTAACCTTATGGGCACACATGAATAGGCTCAAAGTCTTCACAAAGAAGTACACGTGTTAAACCAGCTACATAGAAATTTACTAATGCAATAAAATATTAACTTGTTTGTCAGAGCCAATTCATTCAATCTAGTCCACAAAGGTTAGGAAACGCAAGACTCAGGGCATCATATTGGAGGCATCACATAATGAAACATAGGTTGATAATTGATATGATACCATTCTGAATAAATAAAAATGGGAAACTTAGTATTAACCCTTTCATTAGACACTTGTAAACTAGACATCAAAACAAAATAGGAATCCATTTATATACTGTATGTTAACCCTCTACATTAACCTCCAAGCCTTAGTACAAAGTCAGCAGATACAGAAGAGATTAGAATTGCAGACAACATTAGAATTATTCATGCAGAACAAAAAAAATATATGCATAAAGTAAAAAAGTTATGCATCATTATATCAACATATATTTCTTCATAACAGAACACAAAGAGAGTATTCTTACTGTATTGGATAATCCCTAAAGCAGTAGTCATTAATTCCTTAGGAAACTGTTGAACTTTCTCGGTAGCATGCTGTTCAGACACCATAGCCTCTTCATAAGTCAAGCCAGTTTTTCCAGTGACTTTACACATCCAAACCCTCTGACGGTATAGATTCAATCGCTTCAAATAATCACTGCTATATGTTAAGGATTCGCTATCCTCTCATCGCCGGGACCAAGTACGGAATGCCAGAGACATATATTATTGATTAACTACGCAACAACTAGCCTAAGATGCCAACACAGGACAAATCAATCAATATTTTTTAACCACCTTCAACTAAAAGACAGATAAAAAGCAATGCAGTCAAAACTAAAACAAGAGCAACAGAAGAACATATAGGATACGGATAATCTCGAAAGATTTCTTTAGTAAATCGAATTTGGTAAACAGGCTCGTCTGGCTTCAATTCCTCAGGGGGCTCAGCCAAGGAAAAAGGCTTTCTCCTTAAAAGAGGCATTGGGGAAGAACCTCGGTTCTTCTCAGAGACCCGCACCTTACCCTGAGATTTTTACGTAACAGAACCCAGTCAATGGTATGATCTTAACAGTTCAATTGATTTGGGAGCAAAAAAATAGACGAATGTCCACAGTTAAAGAACAAGCAATGAGCAATAGGAATACAGAAGCCACTGGAATAATCTATCTCGGAACTACATTTATTCTGACAGTCTGAACTCTAAATCACTTATACTATCTATGAATTTTGATCACGATGTGCAAAGGAATGGGAAAAAAATGTATTAATTGTTTTTTTATTTGGTCTCCTTCATCAATCACGAGCAGCTTACAAACTAAAGAAATCAAACACGTAAGCCCAGTCTAAGAAGATACTCTTTCCTCGCCGAAACACACTCTCAACTGCATCACAATCTCATGTTATTCAAGCTCACTCGTCCTGGTAACTATTCTCAAAAGCAGGAACCCTAAGAAAATCCCAAATACCAAAATCTATGACTAACAACAACAAAATCAATGAACAACAATCTATACGACAGAATAGAAAAATACCATCACCAAAACCAAGTCTAAAACCAATGCAACAAGAAAAAAACCAACACAAAACCCCAATAATTCCGTTCGAAAACCCAAAAGCAAAAATGGGAGATGAAGACGATCACACACATTCACACTTTCCAATTAATGCACTCAGAGTAAGGCCCTACATTGAAAACCAAAGCGCAAAGCATTGCAGAGTCCCATGAAGAAACCCCAATAGAAGAAAACCCTAAAATGCGTCGACAATAGGGATCTCAAAAGGCGTAAACTCCAGTGCACCAAAAACACGCAAACGCCTCAACAAAAAGCGGCACGGAATGTCCAATACGCAAAGCGCAAACGAAAGAAAGGCGACAGAGCGCATTCAGAAGAAACTCCGGAGCCGAAACGAAGGGAAAATTCAGAATCGGCGGAAAACCCCAGTTCCCGCCACAACCAGAAAATAGGTAATTACAGTTGAAAATAAATTAATTAAATAAACGAACGAAACAACGTTGCAGAGTGGGAGAGAGAGAGTGTGTGTGTGGAATAGAAGAGAGGAAATGGGGAGAGAAAGGGAAGAGCTTACAGTGAAGAAGTTGGTGAATGTTTGAAGGAAGAGCGGAGACAGTTGTGTTTGTGTGTGTGTTTGCGATGTTGTGTCTTCGTTTTGTATATTCGGAATTGCGAGCCAAGAAGTTTCTCACCTTTTCTTTTTCTCCCTCTCCTCTCCTTGTGTGTGGGAAAATAACACACTATTTTTATTTTATTTTTTGCTTTTTAATAATATTTCTCTGCCAATTGAGTCTCCTTCCTGCTTTAATATTCTGGCCCTATTCTGCAACACGTGTTTATTCTCGCTGCATCTTACAATTCAAATTTCGAGTTTTCAACCAACACTTTTTTTGTTTTAACCTTTTTATTTGTCACAGTCATCAATAACTAAACGCGGTACGCGTGTTAAACATTTTAATTAAATGTGAAAATATAATTTCAATCTATTCATTGAATATTTTTACACAGTTTTAAAGATAGGGATATTACAAAAATCAAATGAAAATGAAGTTACTTTATTTGTATTTGAAGAAAAAACCAAAATTAATAATCAAATTTGATAACTATATAAAACCGCTTTGTGCTGACATTGTGTATAAATTAAATTTTAAAAACATACTGTTTCAAAAATATAAACTATATAAAAGGATTGTATTTTTTTTATATATAAAGAGAGTAGACCAAGTATAATTTAGCAAATATAAACTTCAATATTAACGCTGGAATTAATCTTGGTGGGTATTAGAATAATAATGCATTAGGATTAGCTGAAAAGGGTTTTAAGTCAATAAATTAGATCAATCCTGGTTTAGCAAATATTAAATTCAATATTTTGTGAAAGAGTTTGTATTGAATTGAGTGAGGTTATCAAAGGACCATGGAAGGATTTAAACCTCAACCATCTTCATAATCCATATAATTATATCAAGTGGAAATAATAAATATATAGTTATATAAAAGTTCAATTCATATTATTATTTGTTGATATTTTTTTATTACCATTTGTGTTAAGTATTTTATTGTTAGTATTCATCACACTTGGTTGGTACGTAACAAAACATTTTACCCAAACATCTCAGATCATGAACAAACTAGAATGTATTTGAAACAATCTTATTAGTGGAGTGAGATGAAGAACAATGTAATTAACTTTCTCTCTTGAAATTTAGGAACAGAATGTTATAGGCTAACAATATTGCACACTATTAAAAATGAATACAGTGGTAGAAATTGAAAAATATTACTTTGACTTTTGTTATGAGACTATGGTATACTAAACCCTTTCCATTTATTAAAAGTGATACATGTTCAAATAACCAAGTTTGCTGCTTCCATTTTTAGTTAAGAATATTTGTTATGCAACTTGATGACTCCAGACAAGGCTGTCATTGTATTTGAATTCTAATTTTATCATTAATGGCCCTCATTTCAAAACTAGGAAAGTCATTTTAACAAACATTACAAAACAAAATAGAAAACATTAAGTAAAAATAGAAGATCTGCAAATACGATTCAAACAAAATGTACTAAAAGAAAAATAAAAAAAAAATTGAAAATAAGAGTGAAATAACAATCAGTTTAGCAACATTCACCACAAACACAGAGATATGAAATTATATTAATGAATTCGACAAAAATAAATCAATGGTAAGTATAAATGAAAAGAAAGTTTGAGAGAAACGAAAATCATAGGAAAAGTTCTTGCAAGTGACGACATTTAGTGAGACCTGACTTAGCAAAATTTAGATATAAATGGCCAAAATGTAGAGATTGAAATAATAATTTTCTTCACCTATGTTCAATTAAGAAAGGGAGGGAAAATATGCTTTGGAAGATGCAAATAGAAGGAAATTGGATCAAAACCCAACACGTTTGAAAACGAATATTTGGAATTATTTTAAGTATAAGTTTAGTTATAATATTTTTAGTAGACCTAAATTAGATATGGAGTGAATTTTGTTTGGTTAAACGAGGAAGATAATTGTGGTTTTTTTTTTACTTTTAAATTTGAGGTTTTTTGAAGTTAAGAATGCAATTTAGAAATGTGAAAGGTATAAAGCTTAAATAACTTTTAAGTTTACTAAGGAAATATAGGACGTTATGTGAGGTTTTGCGAAGGAATTTTATCATCATAGTAAGTTCTCAACAAAAGGAAATATGTTCTTTATTTCCCTTATTTCAAAAGTAGATAATTCAAAAGGACTCGAAGATTCTGATTTATTTTTTTAGTGGGTTGTATGTTGAAAGTGATGTGAAATAATCATTATTGTTCAAAGTGATGTTAATATAATTTGATAAAAATCATTATTGTTCAGACAGATTAATTTGATAAATTGATTTCTAAGATGTTATGAGAGGGTAAGCTAGATTTGGGTGAGGTGAATGGCAAGAACAAAATGTTCGATAGAAACTTATAATAAAATGTATATTGATTCAGAATAAGGAAAATAACTAGTGAGTACTATGGAGTTTGGGCAAGAGATTCGCGGGTATAGAGGCTCACTTGGAGAGGGAAACTATTTGTTTAGAAAAATACAGTAGTTCAAAAACTTCTACTACAACTACAAAAAAAGTGAAAAATACAAAGAAATGTATATGGCAATTAAATGGGAGGAGGATTTGTTTGGTTTATATATTGTCAAGTCTACTTACAATGGTATTCTGAAACTGAAAAATAAATGGTTAGATGGATCCTACTTCTAAAACTTTGTGGGAGACAAAAATTTCCTATAAAGTTGCATGCTTCACGTGGAGATTATTCTGAAATGAACTGCCATCAGAGGATAATCTAATCTTAGGAAGAGGAATGTGGTTCAATTGCATAATAATTTGTTGTGCTTATTTTGTCTTGTGAAAGTAGAATCAATCCATGAAGTTTTGTTTTCATGTAGAAAATCTTATTTGCGTGGATGGAATGTTATGGCTGATTTAACATTAACAAACTTATACCTAACTTGTAAGATCATTTATGACAACATAAATTTAGAAAGGATATTTGCAGGAAGGAGAACTGAATTATTTTATGGTGTGCAATATTGGTTATGACAATAATGTATAAAACCATTTATACAATGACCTTATAGTCCTATAATTTGTGTTATTAGATGAAGGTTACCAATATTAATTAATGACATTAGACATAACAAAGGTTAGGGAAGATATTAATCGGTTGGTTGAATTTGTTCTTTTAACACAAGGTAATGTGAGTTAGTTTGATCGTGGTCATATGTTGTTATTCATATAAAATTATCACTTTTAATTTGTAAGTCTATGTATAGGATGGCAGACGAAGTAGAATAATCAAATATTAAGAACTGGTTTTGGGGTAATTAAGGTAAACATCTTCTGCCATGAATTTTGTTATAATTAGATATATCAAGTAAATGTTTAAATGAAAATCTTAAGAACTTCATGGAAAATAAAATATATCATCAATTAAATGATAAGGAAAGACAAGTTGGTTCTACAATATATTGTTGATTTGACCTGGTACCCATAAACATAAAAACAATCATAACATTCCCAATTGAATAACTTAAGTAATAAAGACGCTTAATGAATGTTTTGGAAAATGTCAAAGTAAACTCATAGAGAACAATTTTCTAACTAAAAATCATATCCAAAAGCTAGAGCATTGAATAGAAAGTACTTGAATACCTTTGCAAATAAAACTTAGATAAAAGTTGTAAGCCAAAGCTTTAAAATATAAAAAAAAATAACGACAATAAAAAATAATAAAACACATAAGAAAAGGAATTAAAAATAATTAAAAAACATAAAGAGAACTAAAAGACAAGATAGATTAATTTACCTGAAGAAACTCATGACACGTGATTTCGGTCTTTGTCTTTTTTTGATGATTTTTTTGGCTAATGGCTTGTTTCTTATATCCATGGAGGAAAAGATGACTTTGGAGTAAGTTGTCCAATATGGGACAAGTAAGTGAGAACTGAAAGTGTAAGAAGTGTGAAACTGGGGTTGATATAAAAAAAAATATCTTGGATTTAAATCATCAAAATAAAAATGTTTATGGTTTATATGATAAAACATGAATTACGTTATGAAAATGATGAATTTGCATATTTTGTTAATGGTTAATAACTTACCAAATATATGAGAAGTAAACAGGTACAAAATTAGGAAATGGGTATGATGTTTTTCTCTTTGTGGAAAAACTAGTAGAAACAAACAATCGAAATAACTAGCTCAAAATTTTGGGAGAAGAATAAGAAAAAAAGGTAATATGTTAAATTATTATAATTTAATAAATTTAACAAATTATTTTTATAGAATGGAGAATGTAGCTTTTCAAAGTGTTTCGTGTATTAATAAAGTAAAATATAATCTAAAAATAATTTATATTTTTAACATTTATTCTATTTAGATCTCGACGTCTTTTAATACTTAAAATGTAATTTAATTTATAGATTGCATTTTGATAACATACACGGACGTGTTTGAAATAAAGATGAATATGAAAGATAAAATGACTTTGTATATTTTTTAAAAATTATTAATATTTACTAACTATCTTAAAATTTGTTATTGAATTTTGAAGATTAAACATTATTCATATTTCTCTATTATTTGGATAAAATTGTCAATACTTTTAAAACAACCTCTACCTGATTATGTGTTTTAATTAGTTGTGATACATTTATATGAAGACACTGTGTCTTCTTATTCTAACTTGATCTAATAGATTGGAGACACTCTCATTTAAAGTGTATATTTAGAATCTAAATCATATCTGATTTATTGAAGAAACTCTTAATTATGTATAATTGTATGTATAATTCTATTGATTAAAAGTGAGAGATGAATATTAGTAAATTTTGAAATTGAAGTGTAGTTTCACTTAATAATATTAAACTTCAAGATTTCTTTGCAATGTTTATCCTTTGAACTTAAAATTATCATCGGTTTTTATACTTTTTAAAACAACGTTGACCAGATTATATTTCTTGGTTAGTTGTAATGTGTCTATATTAAAGTGTATCTTCATATTCCAACTTGATCCAATGAATAGGGGACACTCACAATTGTGATATTAGAGTGTATGTTTAATTTGAAATCATACCTGATCGATTCAAGACACCAAGACACTCTTACCCACGTCGCAATTCTCTTGATTAGAAGTGAGAGATGAATATCAAATAAGTATTAACTATTTAGTAAACATTAAGATTGAATTGAAGTTTTACTTAACATTACTAAACTTCAAGATCATTTTTTGTAATTTTTAGCCTTTTGAAACTTGCATCGAATCCAAATAAGTTTAATAAACAACATAAATGTATTTTGATAAAGTCTCACGTCGATAATTTTATATCATTTAAATATTTTGATAGAGTCTCACATCGATAATATATTAGTAAAATGTTTTTATATCTTATGAAACAAAATCAATGATATTGTATTTTTTGTTCAATGTATTTTTTCAAGTATCACATCGGTAATGAATAATGGAATGTTTTAGTATCTTATAAAATAAAACCAATAATATTATATGTTATTTTATTTAATATATTTGTTAAGGTCTCACATCGATAATGCAATACTTCGTTGATCATTTTTCATCTTATAAAATGATACATATATTTATTTTAAAAAAAAAATATTTGATAGTACATAATTTCATAAATCGATTCAAAACTTTTTAACAAATTATTTAAACTCAACTTTTTAACAAATTATTTAAACTCAACCGTTAGTAAGTTTTTCATATTTGTATAATGTTTATAATGTTTATCATTTGATGTAATACATAGTTAAACAATTTTTAGTAAAAATATTTCATTAGTGAATGATGTCATCAATTTATTTATTTTTTAATAAATTACTTAGACTCAACCATTAATAAGTTGTTAATATTTTTTATAATATTAGAAATTTTGTTAACTATGTTTAAAATATTAGTTTACAAATATTTTATTTGAATTGGTTTCTTTGCTTCTTTAACAACTTTTTTATATGTATCCATGTCCTTATATATTAGTTCCATCAAGAAAGAATTTATTTTTCAAAATTATAATTTCTTAGAAAAAAATTGGAGTATCGGAAACATATTACTTTAATTTCATAGTATGGGTATACAAAATTAATATTTTTTTTAATTGGAAACATATTACTTTAATTTCATAGTATGGGTATATAAATTAATAATTTTTTTAATACTTAATTCATACCTAATGAATTTCATGATAATGTGCATTGATTTAAGAATGGTAAAATATTAGAATTATATTCTAAAAACTACTATACAATGATTACTAAACATTTATAATTTTCAGACAATTTTTATTAAAAGGAAATCAAACAAACTTTGAAAAATAAATAATAAAACAAATAAAATTTATGAGAATCAAACAATTACCAAAATTCATGGTTTGCTCTTTAACTTACTCTATTCTCATTAAAATTATAGATTTATGATTTGTTTTCAATTGACACACTATCATATATACATTATTTAGTATTCAATCCATTTTTATTATGGAAAATGATCTTTTACTATAGTTATTCTCAATTGATCATATGCAAACAAAAATAAACAATATTATGTAAATTACATATAATATGTAAAATACAAATCTTTTAATTTGAATTATCTTAAGATTTCATTGACTAATCAGTTTGGTTATGAGAAAATAATTAATCAATAAACGATTCAAGGGTGATAAAGTTATAAAAAAATATTAAGTTTAATATGATAATCTAATCAGTTAAGAAAAAATAATCAATAATAAATAAATAAAATTAGGATCATGAGAGAAGTTATAATACAACTCAAACGATAAATCTAACTTATTCATTTGTAATAGAAAATCTTAAAAAATCACCAAAATTTACTCTCTTTTTTTCTCAATGTTCACTATTTTTTTACTCTCTAAAATTCTAAAAGTTAAGAAAAATAAAATATATACTCAATCAAAGTATGAATGAATAAAGTTCACTGTCCGTGCCTATAAATAAATAAAATAGGAATTTAGACATTACATTAATTCAAGTAGTGAATACTTAACACTACCTTACTAATCTTAATATTTTAAACATAGGGTATATTGTTTTCTAAAACAAGTTAGTTGGGTTAATACTGACGTGTTGAGTCTCCATTTTTATATAATTGTGTTAACACAACATGATCTTCCTTGAATTAAAGTAATCACGTTGATTGTTTTTATTTTTTTTAACTAGTTTTTTTTTTCTTTAATAAATTTGAAACATTTGTTATTAGAATATACGGTTTGTTTGATAAAATAAAATAATTGATTTTATTAGTTAAATAATATCAATTTTTATTAATTTAGAAACAAAATAACACTTTTACATATCCCAAAATAAAACTCATCGATAACTTTTTGAATTATAAAATGTTTTATAATAATAATTTTTTTTTATAAAAAGGATAAGTTATTGAGACATGTATTTTTAACAAATCATAAATTCCACAAAGACACTTATTTTTTAAACGTGAAAATAAATAATATAATATCTTATTTTAAATTATTTTTTGTCATTCTATTAACACGGACTTAGTCAAACACTATAATAAGAGAAAGACTCAAATTATTTTATTTTTAATTTGATTTTGTTGGTAAGTTTAAACTTTGTATATTCACGTTTGAGGACACAAGAGCTTTTATATTAGTATTTATATGATTATATATTTTTTATTAAAAAATATTAATATGGATCATTATTATCATTATTCTTACTAGTTAAAATTTGAAATGTGTTAAAATTTGAAATGAGTAAGTTTTCATATTGTATTAATTGAAAACATATAAAAGTTTATACTAATTTTCAAATCTATATTAATTGATGTGAGACTTTTATTTCTATCTTATTTGATGACCCTTTTTGTTATACCTTTCAAAATAGATAAACCACTCGATGTGGGACTTAGACACTTTGGAATTAGAAAAACATAATACAAATTTTTTCAACAAGTATTGGTTAGAAGGGCCAAAAGCTGACCAATAAGATATGTATGTTATGACATTAGTTCTAGAATCAATATTGTATGAGATCACATAGAAAGTGAAGGGTTTCAATATTGTTTTCCAACTGACATTGAAAGTATGAGTTTCTACATCAATTCATTGTCAACTGAAAAGAAAAATAGACATTTTCCATATTGGTTATGTATACAACCAATATGGAATCGCTAGCAATAAACATCTTCTATAAGGCATGCAATACAATATTTGACATCGATTTTACATCAATTATGATGTCAAATATGAAGTTTTATATTGGTTTTAGTATAACCGACATAAAATGTTAGTTCTTTTAAAATACAATATCTATTTTGACTAATTCCCCAACTTGTTAAAGAACAACCAAACTCAAGCAAGTATAAACAACTTAAAACCATATGAATCACACATGAAAACATAAATACATAATTATATTATTCCAAATACATAGAAACCAATATTTCAACTTAAACTACATATAAAACAAGTATTAATCAACTTTATTCATTTTTAACTTCTTATAGCTTAATTGTTCATCTGTTTGTAAATTTTTCAAAGTGTTTTTATGGATAATGATTCTTTTGTTCTAAACACCTATAATATAACAAATCAATATGTTATTTAAGATCATATAGGTAAATTATTAAAGTAACAATAAAAATTATATTGCTCATTTAAGAGTATCTTCTACAATTTATCCTGTGAACACATCATATGACATAGTCACATTTAAAGCTACCAAAATATCCATTATCCTAAAGTTAAACATTATATATGTTAATAAGTTCTTTAAAACATGTTAGTATGTATTGAAATAAAGTATCAAAATAATTTATAGACATCATAATTCCTTGTGAACTGGTCCTTTGACTTTTGTACTTTCCATCAATTATGTTACAAACATTAAAAACACTCTTGGTGAAAAAAGTATATGTTATTAGTACAATTGAATATTAATATTTAGAAAATATAATTAATTAGTATGAAAAATAAACATTCATTTATTATATGCTCGTGTTGGGTTTACTATCAAATAAGCAAAATTAGCATACAATAATCTTTAAAACAAATAACTATAATTAGAAGGTGTTAGTGGTATTTGTATAATTTAAATCTTGGTTAAAATAAGAATTGAAATATAACAATTGAAATATCAAACTATTATAATTGATTTGTTGATATAAATAAGTGTTAAATGATTTATTGATGTAAATAAGGGTTAAAATAACAATTCTCCTTAAGAACCAATCATGTGTATATATTTGAAAATTTTCCCTTTTATTTCTTGATTTTTGTATGAATTGAAGCTCAGATAATTTATACATATCAATATTATGCTCCTTACGTAATTTATTTAAAATCATAAAATAATAAAAGTTTATATGTTAACTACATCTTAAATAACGGTGTAATTTAAATTAGAATATGTACTTTCATGATACAAAACTCAAAAGCAACAATGTTTAGAAATTTCTTCCTTATTATTATTTTGAAGGCATCAATATAAAAGGAGAAATTATTGTTGTGTGTCCCAAACTAGCTTGCATCCTAACGGATTCAATGTGGTTGCACATAAATTTGTGGGTCATAGACAACAATTCAAAAATTACAATTAACTCCGTATCTAGTGACTTTTTAAGCATTTTTAGTTTTTTTTTTTTCTGCTCAAAATCCTAGATATTTCTTAAACGATGAATATTATAAGCATATAATATGATGGAGTATGATATTAAATTTTGAAAATTGAAAACAATGTGTGCTTACTAGAAATGTATGACCGCACATTATTTAGTATTTATTTTTTTATTTCAAATATTCTCTTTTAGATATCAAATGATTGTATATATCATATGAAATTTAATATGAAACTTTGAAAATAACTTTTATAAAGTACCATATTATAAATAATTTTAGTTTTACACGTGATTTAATATTTAATTATATTATCTAAATATTTTATTTTAGACATTAAATGGTCATACAAATTATTAGATATTTAATAAGGAATTTTAGAAATAAATATTATTTTTTTACTATCAATTTTCTTAAAAAGTTAAAAGATACAAATTTTCAAAATTAAAAAAATATTTCTTCTACTTTCAAAATCAAAATATGATAATTTCAAAAATAAAAAAAATCAATCTAATAAATAAGTTTTGTCTTAAGGATTACGTGATTTCTGAATTTTTACTGTGAATGGACATAAATAGGAGTAAGGTCAATCCTTTTCGAGTCCAAAATAAAAAATATTTTTATTATTTTTTTCTACTTGCATTTTTTTATTTGCAAAGATTAAACATGTTAAAAAATCTACATTCATTCTACTCATTTTATTTAATTAATTAATTGTATCATATTAAAACAAGCGACTATCCTGATTCAGTTTAGCATATCTTTTTTTATTTTTGATTTTCTATAATTTTTCTTAATAAACTATAATGATGATTTTCTTCTCTAACTTTTTTATAACAAATATTTTTATCGCTCCCTCGTGATTCTGGTTGCAACATCCGCTTAATATAATAAATGACATGTTTGTCTTAGATTGAATCTACCGATGATAAAGATATTAAAAGAAAATAAAAAATGTTTAAAAAGAGAAAAGAATATACATTTTTATTTGTAAGATAAAAAAGTGATATTTCATGTAATATTTTTAAGTGTTGATTTAATTTATTTAAACAAAAAAAACAATTTAAATATATAAAAATTAGGTTTAATTGAAAAACTATTATAAATAGTGTGTATTTTTTAACTAAATTGATTATATCAATTATAAATTTTTATGGAATTTTTGAAAAAGTTAAATATATGGAATTTTATAATCTATTGGAATAACTTATTTATTATTTTCTAATAAACTATATTTTATATTTATTAGCATTTAAAAAGTAGAAACAATAAGAAGACCAAATTTTATAATAATGAAAAAAAATGAGTTAACTTTTAACATGGAGATGTTGTGTTTTCAAACTGACGTGTGTCAAAACCCAAATTGGTTTGGATAATTAAAGTTTAAAAATTAAAAAAATTGTTCAATTAATGAAAATAAAGATTTAAAGAATCTTTAATTTGAGAGAAAATAAAAAGTAAAAAAATATTTTTCTTTAAAATATTAAATTAAGAAAATACAAAATATTATCTTCCTTCCAACCAACTCAAATTTTTTTCACCATCTTTTTCTCGCATGCAAATGGTAATAAGGACAAAAATACACAGTTTTTTGGTAAAAAAAAAAGAAAATTCCTTTTGGCTCACATTATTACCACTCTGACAATTGGCTCACACTATTACCACTCTGACAATTGGCTCACACTCTCCACCTGTTGTATCATGGACAGATCCACCTTCATCACTTTCTCATTTTCTATCTTCAATTATACTCATAAATAAAATACCTCCTAGGGAATTAAAAGAGGTGAGTTTGTTTGGTGAAAAGTTTGGTTGTGGCCTGTTCATTGCCTCTGTAAGGTTTTGAGTGAAAAAAGAGGAAGAAAGTAACTGTTTAGAGAAAATTGTGTAGTGGTTGATGCCTGATTTTACAGATGCGGAAGTTGGGATGGGAGAGGTGCTTTTTAGTGCAAAGTTTACTGAGTTATGAATAAATGACAAAGAAGGAGGTTTAGAGTTTATGACTGAATTAGTGTTTAGAGAAGGATGTTGTATATAAATTGTTCATATCTTGTAAAGTAATCCTTTGACTAAAGAAGGATGTAGGTGATTTTTATTTCTTACTTGATTTGATTTAATGTGATGTGTTTGGGTATGTGGTTAGTTTGGGTATGCGGTTAGTTTGGATTAAAGATTTAAAAGGTGGTGCAAGAGTGGTATGATATTACACTATTAATTTATAATTTATTAGATTAATAATATTTTGTAAACAATTTTTTTATTGTTATTTTTATTTTTAATAAGAATTTATATTTTTAGAGAATTTAGGTATTTTAGTAAAGAATGAGGTTAATTTTTCTGTTTTAAATAGATTTTTTTCTAATTAATGTTTTGTTATTTTTTAGTTGGAAATTAGAAGTGGAAGTGTTAAGAGAGATGAACTCTGAATGAAGTGTGAAAAGGAAACTGAATTGGAATGGGAAAGAGAAAAAACGAAAATTGATTAGTTTCTTGATTTTTGTTTAATAATTTATCCTATAAAATTTAGTTTTCATATCACTTATTACACTTCGAAATTAATTTTAAATTAGGTTACATATTCTTATTCTCGTATTCTGACACTGTGTTCATTATTTTATTTTTTTTTTCACTTCTTGCATAGAGTAATAGTGTTGAAAACTAAGGTTAAAATTTAATTTTATAGCTACAAGATACTTGAATGATAAGATAATTAATAAGTTTTATAAATTATTTTTTTTCTTCTTTCATTTTTCTAGTGAGGGTTGTTTTTAATTTTTGCAGTTGTTCTTTTATCTTTTTTTGTCATATTTTGTTTTCATCTTCTCAGTCTTATGTAGTTTTATATGATAGGTTTATAAGAGTATTATAGTATTTTTTTTATTTTCAATTTTTATTCTGAATTATCATTAGATTTTTTCAGATAATGCATTTTCTAGTTATGAAATATTTTTTCAGTTTAATTTACATGTATTGAAATTGTATATCCTCTCTTTTGTTTCTGTCAAACCTTTCATTTAGTTTTCTTTTATTATTATTTACAGATTTGTTGTAGTATATTGTTTCAGGTGATAGATAATGAGGGAATAGTAGTTTGAGCTAGTTTTAGTTAGATTATAAGTATTGTATTTCTTTCAAATTTTTTAATTTCTCTCCATTATTAATTTAATAATATAAACAAATTCATCAATAAAATCGATCTGTTTTGAGTTTCTTTACATTTAACTTACGTTGAACTCTATATATTATAATATTATAAAACTTAATTTTAATTTTAAAATCCGAAAGAAATTGAGAGTTGATCAAAATTGACGTGATATTGATTATCAACACACCCTATATATATTCTGATAGAACTGGAAGTTGTAAAAAAAATGAGAGATAATCATTTAATCCTTTAAACAACTTTCTTATACATTTATTCAGACTGATTTATGATAAAATAAAATTTGAGTTTTTTTAACCTGAAACAATACTAGAACATGTGATCTCGATAATTAATAGAGAAAGAATTTTGAAAAGGTTGATTAATCCATATATGACATAATAATAAAAGTAATAATGATAATAATATAATAATAATAAATTTTATAATAAAAATAATATTAATTAATTTATTGACGTATAATTTTATCAATAAATATAATAATATTTATCGACAAATTTTTTATTGTTGACATAATTTATATTTACTGATGATTTTGTTTATCACTAATTCTAATTCTTTTATAGTGAATGTGATATATATATTAAACTTTAGAGAATAGTAAAGAAAAAGTTGAAAAGAGTCTCTTACAAGTCCTCCTTGAAACCATATATATATGAACTATTTGGTTATTTTATGATGATTAGGAAATCAATACCAAAAAACTAGAATTTAGAGTCAAATAAGAATAAGAATAAACACTTACCAATGACAACATGTCCTTCCTCCGAAAGTTCATAAGCAACAGCTAAGTTTAGGCTAGACGTTGTCTACAACAACATAAAAAACCAAATCCCGTAATCAATTTCAAAATTTCTCATAATCAAACAGTTTGTTACTAACTAAAAAATAAAAAAATTGAATGAGTATATAAATGAACAACTTACACCAATGACAACGCAAACATACCTAAAATTGCTTATAAAATGAACCGTCTAGGGAATCGTGTGTCTTAAAGAGCTTATAATAAGAGCTCGCAACACTTCTGCCACAGTCATACCATACATTGCTAAACTCCTCCCTCAAAGAACATAAATATAAAAAACAATAACTTATAGATTCGGATCACCAGCGCAACGCTGTCGCCACCAACAATCACTAGATTCTCACTCCGCCCTTCAAATTCTCAACCTCTCATACTCGGACATGTGACTTTAATTTATTTAACTTTGATCCATTTTTCAAATACTTTAGTAAGAATTAACTTATATCATGAATATCCATCTAACTTTTTTTCAAGAATGTTGCTCTGCCCCATTAAAAAATACACTTATATATTTAATGAATATACATTCAAAAGTCTCATTTCTCATTCTCACAAAATTCCACCAAAATTTCTCATCAATCTTAAGTACACGGTATGAAAGGTGTAATCAGCACTTAGACAAAAAAAATATACATGTACTAAAATTTCATAAAAATTAAATATGAAACTTAATGTGTATGTATTAACAAAGTAAACAAGGATAAATATTTTAAATTATTCAATCAAACAATTCAAGATTTGATAAAATATTTATTTATTTTATTTAAAAAAAAAAGTTTACTTAAGAAATCAATATAAAACATCTAGCAATCTTAAATCTAATGAAACTTATCAAACAATTGAACATCTACAATTTATAATAAATTCCTATGTCTAAACTAGATCCCAATCTCAAAATTAGTATAATACAAATATTTATGTAGATGATGAGTGTAAATTAGTTGTGTTATACTAGAGCTTCATGTTAAGCTTATTGTTAGAATCAACTTATATTTACATTCAATTTCCAATAATATATTAAAGATTGACCTAAACAAAATTAAGTCCAATTAATTTGTTAATACTAAACCAAATCCAATTAAGCCCTATTTATATAGTTAGGACATGATGTTCACCATTGCTACTACATAAAATTACTAGTTTATATACCGATAATTACGTATGGATTCTGATTCATAAATAAAATCAATGCTATAAACAGATATTTACATATACATTTAATGTATAAATACGTATAGATATTTTCGTATGTAAACCAAATTACTTATCTATAAATTTAATTTGTATGAAATATTCACACCATGATGTACGAACGATTCTGAAGAATCTTGTCCCGAGGTATTTGTAACCATATCCGTAGTAACATGTAGGGTTACTTAGGTATGAATTTTTTGTATTGTTTAGTAAAAAATGTTGATAAAATAAAACTTGAATTCTTGTATCATCCGTTTCGAGTTGGTATCCTCATGGTATAATTTTTGGAACTCTAATATACTACGTTGAAATCGCAACCAACACTCTCTGCGATCTCAATCCTCTTCGTCCCGTCGATAATCTTGTCACAGCCGGTGATTGTCACGCTTTCGTGGCCGGCGTTGTCGGTGCCGACATGAGCTACGATGAATTTGGAATCCATGAAGGGTTTGTTGGATGGATCTTCTGTGCCATTGCAGGTTTGGTTCTTCCGCCATTCACTATATTTTGTTTCAGTTATTAGCCACCTCGTCAGTGCCCAACATATGAAGAATTTGAAGCACTTCTTCTGGAAATAGAGCGCTGCCGCAGATCAATTGGATGCGTTTGTGTTTTCCGATGATGATTGACTAAGGTAGTTCGCGAATTGTATCGATTTTATTGGAGGTTTGGGAAATTGAGAAATAATTGTTGATTTATTGGAGGATCCACCCTGCCTTATTCTTGCAGGGGAAGAACTGGTAGAAAAACAAGAAAGGTAAAGCTTGTTCTAAGATTCAATACAGTTGTTCAGTTTTCCTTTCAAATTCATTGTATGAAATTTTGGCAAAAATGATACAGCAAAACCAATAGTTGTGTTTTAATTCGATGGAGAAAGTTTTGGGGTCCGAGAGTGGTTTAGTTTTTGAGAAATTTAACATTTGGCTGAATTTATTTCATGAGAATTAGTCTTACATAAATATGTTTTTTTGATATCATGACTCATGAGCCCACCTTTAAATCAATTCTTCAGATAGAAAAGTTTAAAGTTATCATTTAGGATTTAAAGAACGTATATTAAAAGAGAAAAGTTTAGTTATCATTTAGCTTACAATCATGTATATTTACTGTGACCTCACATTTGTTTTTGGGGCCAAATTAGCCAATCATTACTGTCATTGTCAAACAATACCAATTTGCTTTGCTAGAGCTGAGATGTTTGGAAACACAAATATACAATGACTTTTGCTGATATAAAGTATAAATTGTTATTGTTGTATTAGTTCTAAAATTACTGATGTTAATTCTGCTATTACAAATCTTAACAGATCCTAAAAGTGTTAGTGACTCTGTTTATCTTCCAAGGGATGAATCATTTGGTCACTTGAAGTCACCAGATTTACTCGTTTATATACTTAAATCTGCATCTCAAAATGTGATACGTACCTCAATTGCAATATGCACTTAGATTGCAATTCAATCAACCTAAGTTTACTAGCTTTGATGACTTGCATGGACTCTTTGATGGTGGAATTAAGTTCCCTACTGATGCACTTAGCAAGCTTAGTCCTATACCATTGTTCACTGAACTCTTTCGTACCGATGGGGACTAGGTCCTAAAGTTTCCACCACCTAAAGTAATTCAAGGTATTACATCACAAACAACTACATCATACCAATATTTATATTCATAAACATTTCATAAGTTGATACACCATTTAAAATGTTTTTATTTGGAGTAGTGGACCAGTCTGCGTGGATGACTGATGAAGAGTTTACAAGAGGGATGATTTCTGGTGTGAATCCTCAAATCATTCGAAGACTTAAGCTAACTTTACTACTTTACTGTTAATAAAGTACAAAAAGTGAACATTTTATCAGAGTTTATTACCTTACCTAATTGCAAATTAATTTTTTTTAGGAGTTTCCGTCTAACAGCAAGCTAGATAGCCAGCTCTACGGTGATAATACCAGTACAATTACCAGACAACGCTTGGAGCCTAACTTGGGTGGACTCACTGTAGAACATGTAAATACACATTCTTTTTTCTTTCCTCATTGAGTAACATTATAGAAATCTTCCCTCCTTCTATAGGTAAATACACATCTCTCCAATCTCTAACTTAACAAAAAAAAAACATTACAGAATTGAGATGGATTCGATGATTTCCATAAATAATTTTATTTGTTATCCAATTTTAGATTATCATATTCTAGTAGGTTTAAGAGAGATTCAGTGAATCCCATACTCTTAGTGATTATGGAACTCCCTGTACCACTTTGTTAACATTAACTAACCAAGAATATTCCTTCTTAAGTATAAGACCACAAACATCATAATGGAAACTTAAGAAATAAATAATATTAACATTGCGGAGGGACCCATGATGCAAGATGTTAAAAACAACTATTATCTCATATCTATAAATAAGTAATTAGTATAATAAATACATATTAAACGCTCCAATTAAAGATTATTAAGTTTTTTGCCTTGATTTTGTTATCCACTAGGTTTAGAATAATGATAAAGAAATTGAGGAGTAAATATAATAAAAGGAGATATTTATTGTTACTTATAAATTTTGTTAAAAATGTTTATTAACTCATTAATTATTACATCTAAGTGTATGATTGGAAAAATTAATCTATTATCATCTGGTTGAATTAATATTTCATCCTTTCACCTAATTGTGTGCAACGACATGTGGTTGGAGTGGATGGAAACATGCACAGGGTGCAGAGTGAGAGAAAGGGCAAAAGCACGATGACAAAGAAATTTGGCAAGAGGCGGAGAAAGTTGCCCCAACCCAACGTTCAAGACAAAAAAAAAAAAAAAAAAAAGGAAGGACCACAAACACTAACACCAATCAACCACCCTTTTTATCACACAAATACACTAATTACACCGATTATTAGTTTTTAAAGAAATTTTTATATGACACATGTTCGAATACTTTTATTGTTGGATTTTTTTATTATGTCCAAATTTTATTTATTATGTTTACATAATATATAATTCTGTTTTATTCTCCTTCAAATTTCTTTTATTACTATTTCTCTATAGCTTGGTCTAATTTATCTTATTTTACTGCTGTTTCAGATTCTATCATAAATTTACGAAGGTGGCTTGAAAACGTATTTAATTATTGATGCAGTGTAATTATATAAGAATTTGGTTGATACATAATTACTTATGGTTTTGATCTGTAGGTAATTATTTATTTACGAATCTAATTCCTAATAATTATCCACAATTTAACATGCACTTACTTATTTACGGATCTGATCTATATATAAGTACCTATGAATGATATTTATGGATATAACTGTATCGAGATTACCTACAAATCAGTAATTCATAGGTAATTGTTATTTATGAAATATTTACGTGTGGAGACTATAACAAATTGGCATACAAAATTAAAAGGTAGAGGATTCGACACATATTTTGTTTTAGGAAAACATTGAAAGAAAATATAAAATGGTTTAAGAAACTACATGTCTCTTAAAGACAAATAACCTCTAATTAATTTAAAATATATTTATAACTTTTTTAAATATTTATTTAGCCCTAAAATATCTGAAAATATAAACTATGATAAAGAAATATATTTATTTAAAACACTTTTTTATTTTCTTTTCTTATGGAAATTAACCTTATGTTTAAATAGGAAATGTTGTAAGTTTCTAAAATTCAAATACATCAAGTATGAATTTAAATTGCTTTTATTTAACAGTACAAATTTATCAAAATTTAATAGAATATTTTAATTACCACCAAAGACAAAAATATTTTAAAATAACCCTAAGAATGTCCATTGAGAAACAATATATATATATAGTTATAAAAAAATAACTATCATAGACTTTTTGTCAAAAAAACTTGGTGACATATACTAAAAAATAATCTAATAATATTAGTAAAAAAAAGTATAATTAACTTGAATATATCAAATATAAATAATCTTAATAATATCAACAGCAAAAATAGCTTCAATCAACGTTGATGGACTAAAACTTTAATTTGCAGCAATTGAAAAATAGTCTCATTTCGCAACAATAAAAAAAATCCTGGCGAACGTATATAAAAAAATAACTCTCCGAATGTTGGCCAAGCAAAACTTTGATTAATAATGTTTAAGAAGTCTTACATTTTAATCAATATTATTGACATAAATTATAGTGATATCAATTGAGGTAAACAAAAAACATAACATTATTTTAAAATCACAACTAATGTTAATAAATAAAACTCTTATTATAATTAAATGAGAAATAATATTGATAAAAATAAAACTTCAGTAAACATCAATAGAAAAAAGAACATTAATAATTAATTCTATGAAGGTCGTTCAACCTCAGTCAAGCTCACAATCATCGCAGCAAAAAATATTTCAACTCAAACCCAACTAAAAGAGAGTGTAAAAATAAAAGATATAGATTTGAGAGAAGAGATAATTGAATAAATTCTTACTTTTTTAAGGTAGAATTTAAATTTTTTAATTTAAAATAATCAAATTAATCTCACAAATTTCTAAACGTTTAATTTTTAATAATATATCAAGATAATATATTTATCATCGAATATCTCAGATTCTCTATAAAATAATTATCTTCTAAATATTTCTTATCTAAGACATTATGAATATTTTGCTTATTGCTGTGAGAAAATGACAAAAATGACTACTTATTATTATTTCCATTTGTGATTCCATGGCATGACAAACTTAAATAAATGTATTTTTGTGGTCATTATATTTAAAAATCATCAATTTTAGTCATCATATATATTATTTTTAATTTCTTCGGTCCGTGAGTTTTAGATGATAAAAAAGTATATAAATTAAAATACATTAAAACAACGTGTGATAATTAAATAAATAATTTTAAAATACATAAATTAAAAAGGTAAAAATGATCAAACTATAGAAACTAAACAGATAATTAAACTTATAATAACAATAATAATGTTATAAAATAAAAATTATTAAAATAAATAAACACTACTTCTCTATTTTGTCTGAAAACATAAAAAATACAATTATAGTACAATAAATTATGGTAAGGACCACACGTCTATTAGGACAACAAAGAATGTAAGATAAACGAAGCAATTGAGTGAATAACTAAGAAACTTTACATGGAAAAGAGAACACAAATAAAGAGAATAATAATAGTTTTGTTTTACAACCATTGACTGAAATCTTGTTTGCTTTGAAGTTTTATTCGGCGGAAAATATAGGGTCGTGAGTGAGCTTGTAGGAGAACATTGTTGACTTGTTTCAAGAAACACGATCATGGTTTTGCTCGTGACCTTCACAAAACCAAAATTACCTAACCAAGACTTTTGTTACGATAAACATTTTTAAATTTAAGTAACAAAAGTTTTTTCTTCATACCAAATGGTACAAATATTTGGTACTTTAAGACTTTCGTAGTTTTGGAAATCGGATAAGGTAAAAAAGTAAAAAGCAAATAAAGTATATTAGTAGAATAACAGTGCCCTCTTCAAAGTCACGAACTTTGAAGGTGTTGGGTGAGAATAGGTTAAATGGTCCCAGAATTACCAATCTTAAAGATCTGAAATACCCATGTTTGGTGAGTGGCGTATAAACACATGTGGGCATAGAGTAGCAAGTATAAATAAGAAAATTGCCAAAAGAAGAAGAAGCAGAAATGATTGTTATTTATTTAAAAAATGAATGAATCAGAATGATACTTGTGGAATTTGGTTGGTTGATGATTTGGATTCTTGTCTTTAAGGGCAGCGTGTGGCCCAGAAATCATTGACGCAAAATATGGAGCTGCGATCTGATATGATGAATCGTGAATAATCTTGTTTTTTGTTTTATTTTTTTGGCCGACAATTGTCAACAGATCAAAGTGACACACTTTTCTTAATGCCTCATGTGAAATCGACCTACCGAATCTTCGTCACACACTACTTCTCTACCCGTGTCTCTCCAATTGCATTTTCTCAGGATAATTAAAAATTGTCGTCACATAACGCTCTATTTGGATATGCTGATCTAGTGTTGAAGAGGAACCTCGAGCACCTACAAAAATTCCTGTTCATGTTTGGATTGTTGAATGGAAATACATATAAAGAAAGATGAAGGGAGGGAAGGAGTGTCCCTCTCATGTGAAGAAAAAGAAACGTGGAATTAGAGGTTGAGGTTGATGAATTTACCACTTTGCTTTTGCATGATATGTGATTCACGTAGGATTTGTATAATTGTATGAGAGGAATTCTTTGAACCCGTGTTGAAACATTAATGAAGGCATTATGTATGTGTTGAACAATAGTTTTTTTTTTTTTTCTATCAAAATAGTGTAAAATTCTTTATAAATCGTGTTTCGAAAACAATTTTAAAATTAAGAAGTTGTGTTTGTAAGTATAATTTGTAGTTGAGGACAAATTTTCTTTTGTCTCATATAATGTCGTGTTTAAGAAGATAGTTTGTAATTCTTTTTCTATATCCTCTTAAATTATGCTTAGAAACATATATTCAGAAAAAGAAAATTATATTTAGCGAAGCCATATTTAGTAGAATAATTTATAATTCTTTTTCTACATAATCTTAAAGTTATGCTTAGAAAAACATGTTTTTGAAAATTAAATTTATATTTTTGGTATGATTTAAATTTTTTTCATAAATAAAATAGAGATTTAGACGTTATATTAACTCAACATGATTGTACAAAATACCTAATACAATCTTACTCATCAATACGGATGTGTTATTTTTTTCTTAATATTTTAAATATAGGACATATTGGTTTTTAAAACATCTTAATTGGCTTAATTAACGTGATGAGCCTTTATTTATATGATCGTTTTAAGCTATGATCACCTTCCTTAGATAAAATGATCACGATGATTATTTTTATCTTCTTTTTAACTATTCTTTTTAATAAATTTAAAACCTTTCTTGTTATATTATACTATTTGTTTGATAAGATAAAATAATTGATTTCATTAATAAAATAATATCAATTTTTTATTAATTTAACAACAAAATAACACTTTTATAATATAACTTATCAATAATTCATTGATTTATAAAAAAACTATTTATTATCATCCTATTAATACCGAATTAGTTAAACAAACATCATAATACCTTATTTGAAACTATTTATTATCATCGTATCAATATCAAATTAGTTAAATATTTCAACAAGATGCATGTTAGTTTGACTTTGTTGGTAAGTTTTAGCTTTATGTACTTATATTTTACCACACTTAGTTTCATGAATTTTTGTATTAGTATTTATATGATTGTAGATGTTTATTGAAAAGTATTCATATAGATCATTCATTTTATTATTCTTGACGGTTAAAGTTTGAAAAGAGTAAGTTTTCACACTGTATTAATAGAAAACGTATAAAAGTTTATACTAGTTTTTAAACCTACATAAATCAATGTGGGACTTCTATTTCTATGACCCTTTTTATTACCCTTCAAATAGGTAAACCACCAGATGTGGGACTTAGATATTTTAGAATTAGAAAAACACAATACAAAAAGCTCACCAATATAGTATGTTATGGACAAAGCATGCAAATCATACTTACTATTGGAGAAAACTTTAAAATTGTTAAAAAACATTAGTTGGTACCATTATAGTAATACCATGTTGGTTTTCAAAGGTACGTGACATTAATTTCATAATCAATGTTATATGAGATGACATAAAAAGTGAAAAGTTTCAATATTGATCTCTAACTAACATTGAAAATATAAGTTTCTACATTGATTCAAGGTCAACTAACAAGAGAAAGAAATACACATCTTCCTCACTGGTTATGTATACAACCAATATATAATGACTTGAATTATACTATATATAATCAATTATGCATGAGCGCATGATATATTATGCCCTATTTTTGTTTCAAAAAATATTTGATGGATGTTTTTTTTTATATTTATGAAGTACTGAAATCCTTCACTGAATGATACATGTGTGGTTAAATTTGTGAGTATGTATGATTAAGAAATGAAAAAAAAAATATGCAGTGTATCTATATGAAATTTTAAAAAAGTTTTAGAATTATGATATGAGATTATAGATGTGATTATGTTTTACAATGTGTAAGGATAAAAAGAGAAATCCTTATAGAGAGATGTGTGAAAATTTAAAGGTTTGAATTTTAAATAAATGGATAAAAAAATCATTACAAAATTTTATTTTTGTATTAAAAATTAAAAGGGTGTGAAAATATTTCCAATGTCTATTATTAATTATTAGTATTGTTTATTATTATTACTATTAGTTTGAGATTTATTATTATTAATAAAAATAAAATATTTGTTTACAAAGAAACTTAACTTACATGATGAACAAAAGAATAACCGATGACTTATAATTGTCTAGTGAAGAAGGAAAAATAGGTTGTAGTTTTCTATGGTTAAAATTACACATAATTACAAAATGCAATTAAGGAGATTGAAAGAAATATCATATACGGTGTAGACCATAATCAATTATGTTCTACACGATAACTGATTATGCAAGGAACCATAATCGATTAGGAGGTTAAGGCATTGTGTGAACAAAAATTCAATTATGCATGCATGTTTCCCCTAATATTGAATTGAAAATACTACTCATTTACAAGCATAGGAGATTATATACTTTCATTTCTATGCAACCATGGTCCACGTTAACAACCACGAAAAGAAATTCAAAATGAAGCTGAAATTTTTGAGAATGATCAATTGCCCATAGATGATAACATCTCAAATCAAATATAGAAAGATATTTAGAGACTGCAACAAGTAGTCTAAACTATAATTAGATTTAAATACTCTTTCTTGCCACCTTCATTATGATCTCAACCATACTCGTAATATCACTAAAGATTAAATACAATAACTTAAAATAATCATGAACTCATTTAAGTTTATAGTCATACTTTATATTTTCAATCTTTTATTTTCATGCTTTTATTCCCAACTTAATTATTTTGTGGCAATTATAAAATTTAATACATGTCCCTTAACAACCATTTGTAAATTTTTTTCAATTAATATATACACCATTTTATTTTGGTTACCAAAATATTCCTTTGCGTCATAATACTAGTTCAATCAAAATAATTATGAATTTTTTTTCTTTAATTAAAAAGTTAAGACATAATATATATATATATATATATATATATATATATATATATATATATATATATATAATTTTAAATATAAACATTCATATTTATTTTAAATAAAAATATTTTAACCTTACAAATTGAAGACAAATGTATTTTGGTAAATCAATAAATTATATAATTAAATTGTATTTATTTTTCAATCACATAAATCGTATTAATTAAAAACTTTTCGGTCAGTTGCAATTCACTTTTCCTACACTCATAGAACTTTACTTTCTCCCCTTTATTTCCCTCATTCTTTCCCTTTCCAGCCCACTCTCGTAAAAAAATGTACACTAAACTCAAAAAATGTAAATTAAACTCAAATTTTTGTAATAACTTTCTATTTTTGCATAGGGGTGAGGTCACTGGCCACAATCTTCCATGCCAACATTGTGTCCTGTTCACTGTAGAAAAGGCTCTATATAAGATTGAATATGTGTGGATAACAGATAGAAAATATTAATATATTTGTTGAATTTCAAGAAAAAAGTTATCATACAGGAAGTTCTCCCTGTTTGGGTTGGAAATCGAAACGTTAGTTTTGCATAATTCCATCACGCCTTCCCACGCCACCTAACAAACATAACACCGCACTAGTGGCGATTCATATGACCCATGTCACTCTCTCTATCCTCCTCGTATGTCTCACTACTACAACATAAAACTTTACGTATAATAACATTGACACTACGATAAGGAGACGTAGCTAACGTCGGTGACGGAGAAACAGTGATAAAAAAAAACATGGTTAGTACAACATTGACGTACATGTTGCAAAGAAAAAACAAATCGTGAAAAGCGAAACAAAGCATTGCTGCAGCAATGGTTGAAAAAACCAAGCCAAGGCACCAAAGCGAACCATAACCAAAACCTCTCAAGTCCGTGTCATAATTTCTCTCTTTCTTTTCGGTTTAGTCGGAGATGCTGCCACTGTTGGTTAACTCTCCGGCCACTCTCCGCCGCCGGTGAGAGACCATGCAAGAGACGCTCCTCACTCTCCCTCTCTCACACCACAAAGACATCCACATTCGGGCCAAGAAGAAAAAACCGCAACAACCGGGAACCGAACATAGCAGCAGCAACAACAGTAGCAGCGGCGGCGCCCACTCCACCACACGCGTGTCGCGGCGCGTGAGTCCTGTCGGGGAGAAGTCTCTGCCGAACGGCGACATCTACAGCGGCACCCTGTCGGGGAACGCGCCGCACGGCACCGGGAAGTACCTCTGGTCCGATGGGTGCATGTACGAGGGGGAGTGGCGAAAGGGGAAAGCTTGCGGCAAGGGGAGATTCTCGTGGCCCTCCGGCGCCACCTACGAGGGGGAATTCAAGGCGGGTCGGATAGACGGGTTCGGATCCTTTATCGGCGTCGACGGCGACATGTACAGAGGGTCCTGGGTGGCCGACAGAAAGCACGGGTTCGGCGAGAAACGATACGGTAATGGGGATGTCTATGAAGGTTGGTGGAGGTGCAACTTGCAGGAGGGGGAGGGGAGGTACAGGTGGCGGAACGGCAACGAGTACGTGGGGGAGTGGAGGAGTGGTGTGATTTCGGGGAAGGGGGTTCTGGTGTGGGCGAATGGGAACCGTTACGAGGGGTTTTGGGAGAATGGTGTGCCTGTGGGGAAGGGTGTTTTCACGTGGTGTGATGGGAGCACGTGCGCCGGGAACTGGGGGAAGGAGTTTATGGAAGAGGCACGTGAGGAAAAGATGAAGAGGAGTTCGGTGGATGGGTGTAGGAGTGTGAGCTTTCCCAGGATTTGTATCTGGGAGTTGGATGGAGAAGCTGGGGACATCACCTGTGACATTGTTCACAATGCTGAAGCTTCTCTGTTCTACAGGGATGGTAACACTACCAGTGAGTCTGAGAACGGTGATGATATTATTATTACTAATAATAATGGCTGTGGGGTTTTGCAGAAGAGTCCTTGTTGGTCTCTTGATGGTTCTGGTGGTGAGGTTAAGAAGCCTGGGCAAACTGTTTCCAGAGGGCACAAGAGTTATGATCTTATCCTTAATCTTCAACTGGGTATTAGGTATCGTTGTTTTTGGCTTTTGGAGTTTGCTGTCTTTAGTTTCATTTCAGTTTTTTTTTTTTTTTTTTTTTTTTT
>Ga0209700_100838_pt1 | contig 61823 bp, 27 predicted proteins | sample SiratroredBW_FD_187528 | JGI IMG/M metagenome (GOLD analysis project Ga0209700, IMG submission 187528) | Root nodule microbial communities of legume samples collected from California, USA - Siratro red BW (SPAdes) (version 2) | ecosystem: Host-associated > Plants > Roots > Nodule | place: USA...
TTTTGAGCTTTCTGTGTAACCCTCTGCACCTGTGGAGTAGACTGAGTATGGAAGTAATGTTCTTGTTTTCGGTATCTTGGTAGGTTTACATACAACTTCATTGAACCAATACGAATAGAATCTAGCTCTGTCTCCAGTTTAGGTACATTCTTAACATCACAGAATCTCACAAAGCCAAACCTATTTCCCCACCTATTAAGCTTTCTAGAAATGAATACTTCCTCAACCCTTCCCCACCTATGGAAGATTTTCAACATGTCGCGCTCACCATATGCGTAGGGAAAGTGAGAGAAGAAAAAAGTAGTCAACTGCCACGGTTTAGACGGCCTACCTCCATGGATCTGCTTGGCGGAAGAAACCGCCATCAGTACAGCGCTTTACAGTACCCGCACGCAAAAGAGAGAGAAGAGAGAAATTTTACATTCAGCACTGTACCATAATCTTTTTTGTTTGTGAATGTTTCTGAGTCCTTAACATATTTCACCGTTCCAGAACATTTTTCTTAAGTCATTCCATCTATTTAAGATACTTTATGCATTTCTTTTTTTTAAAGCCTTTATCATTTCTAAAACCGAATTCTTTTTTAAGATTTGATTATAAATTGAAATATATATACACACACATGCATGAATATATGGAAAAGGTTCAATAGAATCTCAGCATAGTGCCAAATATACGAAAATACAGCATAGTTCCTTGTCCAGGAAGCCAATAATAGCATTGCAAACATGAAAAGGTTGTACTTAGTAGTTTGAGGATTAAAAATTACAATAAAAATGCTCAAAATGGATTGATTGTCTAAGATTGTGCCCTAAAAATGTGAACAGCAAACACTACATCTTCTTTGTTTATTAACTCGAAGACGCAAACATTTCCAGGTTCCAACTTACATTCCTTCGCAAATTGGCTCCAACCACCAGAAAGCTTTGTTGGAATTGCACCAGTCAGTTCTACCCGCCATGATTTATTTCCAAACTCTAACATCACAACCTGCTGCTTCTCGAAGTACTCTCTCATAAACGCAACTGGTACACGCTGCATGCATCAAATTATACTTTTTCATCACCTCAATATATTTCTAACCATCAATAAAACTATAACAAATACCAGCTTCATAACTAAATCTTACAGGTCTCAAATCTCCCTTACGATTTGCCTTTATGTTGAGCATGAAAAAGGGATTTTCGGATGTGAAATTTTGGGCTTCTTGCATAGCTCCAGTTGCGAAATGACATGACAACAAAACCACATTATTTTAGTATGAACCCTACACAATATTGAAATATCTTGCAAGGTAATATTAATTACCAATTAGTCACAACAAGGCATTCCTGTATAAGGTTTACCTTGAACGACACTTCTTGTAATAGCTTTCCATAATTATTCTTTGTTTCTATATGTTAAAAGTGGAAATGCATTTGAGGATGTTATAAAAGCATTTAGAGTTATTCTTTACCTTGATCAATAGTGTTAATGCCTCTCAAATCCGGAATTCTCGTAGGGTCACCATCTGCTTGAACTGATTCAAAGGAAGAAAACTACAGTCATTTTTGCACAAATAGTACAGTATAATTTGAAAGAATGACCAACTAAGATTACCTTGTGAAATCGGAATTATTGATACTTTAAAACATAGACCTTGGCTCTCGGTTAGCTCAAAAATACAAACATCCCCAACATTCAAACGGTTATCTGATGCAAAATCCTTCCATCCTTTGTAAAATTTGCCATCCTTTAATGTAACGTGCCAAGTTCTCCCATCCAAGACCCGAAGGATGACATCATGTTTTCCCTCTAATTCCCTCAAATACTTCTTCACAAATTTGGTCGGAATGACCTGAGTTTATTCTCACAAGAGTTAGGAAATCTAAACAAAATATACTTTCTTTTGCTTCAAACAAAACATTCAAAACTATTTTAATGCTTAAAAATGAAGCTTGTCAGCTCACCAACATATATCCTGTAGCGTATGTATCCTTCAGCACAACTGTAAACGAGGGAGCTTCAGAACTGGTGGCGCCGTTGCTATTCTCTGAAACAATTTAGTGCATGATATGTCACAAAAAGGAAAATCACTTAAAAAGCTCAAAAGATCCATATAAAGAAAAGGATGACCATGAAATAGATGTGTTTTTAATCTAATGTTTCCTTGTCAAATAATTCCACTAAACTGGTACCTATACACAGATCAACTTCAAGTTGGAAGTGCTGAGCCTGAGGTAAGTTGGAGCATTGTCCAACAACTTCACTTGAGTGCGTCCTTTGTTTTTTAGATGTTGTTTCGCTTGAGGGCGTCCAAGATGTTGTTTCATCACTTGAGTCACTTGGACAAGATGTTGTTGAACTTACCTCAATCAAAACAGGTGCGGAACGGTTTTCAGTGTTGTGGGAGGGATAATCTATTTCAACGGCTGTTGCATCGAATATCTTTACCTTCAATTTACATGTTTGTTGGTATTTGAATACCAGAAGATGACGGTGGGCAATAGAGTAATAATCGACAAATTCCTTCCAACCCTTTCCCAACCAAATCTCACCAGCAGATTTGATCCAACAAATTTCCCATTCAATGCCATCCGGCACCTTGAGAAACACTGGGTTGGACAAATTAGCACCATATTTCCTGGTGAACTCCTTTGGAATCATCTGCAAAACTTTCTCTTAGCAAACATGAAGAAATTCGCAGGCGATTTAAATCTGTTGGTTCCATGCATTCAACTTAAATTATTTAACAAATATGTGAATGTTTCTTTTTATAAACTTATACAACTTAAACCTGACTTCAACCTGTGGACTATGAAGATGGATATATGTTGTTGGAAGTTAAGAAATATGAACTATATCAATCTTACTCAAGTTTCAAGCTACATTTGTCTACCGTTAGAAAAGTTTAATGGAAATGAACAAAGAGAAAGAGGAGGTCAAGAAATGAGGGCTCACAAGCTTTCCTACTTGAAGAGTAGAATTCAGAATAATCTTGAAGAAGCTCTTCTCAGAGGGAAGACGATGAACTCCTTGGTGATTGGAAGTCATGGCTGATGTGACTTAGTTTATGAGGTTCCCGATTGCAACTCAGGAGGTAGCTAGCATTGATGGAATCAGCCGCCAAGAAAACCTAAAAATCACAGAAAGAGAAAGAGCAAGGACAAGCACGGGATAGAGACAATGGCAGAGACGGAAAGAAACATTAAATATTTGGTTTCTAGAGTGACGAGCCTGGTCCGTGTCAGAGAGAGACTATTGGCAAAGTCTGCTAAAAGTAAAATCAGTAGTTTGAATAGGGTTAGGGTTAGGGTTATGCACCCACATGCTCTTTTTGTTTTACAGCATCATCAGCGAAAGAATTAACACACATCCTAACAGTGGTTATGGTTAGATGCACATTTACCCTGTATACAGAAAAAGCCTCCCACCTTCTCCCCCGTAAGGCTTACAGGCATTATAATAAACAACACATAAATAACATTACAAAGAGAAATATGAACGTATCATTGCTCACTAGATTTTGGGAGAGAAATATAGAGAAAGAGAGGAGAGAAGGGTGGCGAGGGAAGAAAAGGAGAGCATATGGAGGAACTGATTGCCATGAGAAAGACCACTCTTCCTTCCCTTCTCTTCATGCGACTTTGTCTTGCAGCAGCCACAATAAACACCAATAATAATAACTTTTGATATCTTCATTCTTAAAATACAAACTACTTTATAACTATTTTTGAAATAAAATATTATATTATAATAAAATAATAATTTATATAATTATCAAATGATTATATTTTATTCTTACATGCAATACAAAACTAAATGTATGTGGGTGATAAAAAAGAATCAAAACAAGTAGACAACGGATGCCTCCTCCGTCTAGTGAAAATCTACCAGCATATGTTCGTTTTCTTAGGTTTAATTGTCTTATTTCTGATGCCTCTATGTTCTAATTAATATTATTAAAGTCAACATTTCTATTTGAATTGATGACGGAAAGTGAAGAGTTAGATAAGAGAATTTCGATTGAGATTGTTTGAAAAAGATAGAACAAAATGAATCAAAATCTGTAAAATGTATTTTCTATTTAGTATATACAAATTATTTATTTTCTTTTTAATAGTATTTAAAAAAAACACAACAGCACATAACTTTTCTTAAATTAAATGGAATGCGAAAAAAAAAAAACTGAAGAAACTAAGAAAAGAGAGTAAAAAGGGAGTTTCAAAATAGTGAGTAAGAGAGAAAAGTGAGCTTTGAAGAAAAACGACCGAAAAATATATGGAAACTTTGTAATAAACGTGGGAAATAAAATTATATATATAGAATAATTTCTTAAAAATATTTTGGCATAAAAATAATTTTTAAAATATAAAGTAGAGTTAAAATAAATTCTAAAGTAAAATAAAATATAATTATCAAATCTTAATAAATAAATAAATAAAATTATATTTCAGACTAATAATACATAAAAATAAAATATTTTATAAAATGTAAAATTTAAATTAATGTTTATTTTATATATTATTTTAATATTTATTTATTTTATTACATTTTAATATTAGAAAAATTTAACCCTTTATATTTAATATATAATATCACAAAATAATAATAAATTATCATAACAAATTCATTAATAATTGTAAATATTGTAAACATAATAAATTATATTACAATACATAATCAATTGTCCTAAATAAATACTTGATTATGTATTTGTATTTTATTTTTTTCAAATCGGGTAGAAAGTTTTTTGGTAAATATTTTACTTATTATACTTTATGTTTTTTATTCTTTTTTTTTGCGCTTTTATTATAGACGGTTGTATAAAAGAAAAATAATAATGAAATATGTTTCATTTAATATATTTAAGATTAAAATCATTATAAACATTAGAATTTAATTTAATAAAATAAAATAGTGATGAAAAATATAAATACCAAAATTTAGTGGATAAGATTTTAGATTTTATTATAAATTGAAATATAATGAACCCTGATCCTATGTTAGAGAGACTAAGAAAACAGTTTGAATAGGGTTTTAATAAAATACTCTCACGTTACAACTGCTTTTAACCATAAAATATTACTTTACAATTACTTTTTACTATATGAAAATTGTACTTAAGAAAATTGTACAGGATTCTATTAATACTAAAATTGTACACAGGCGCAATCCATGAATATTTTTAATTAAATGCTAGCATTAATGGAATCAGATGTTGTATAAGATATTATATATAATATCACTTTACAATTACTTTTTACAATATGAAAATTCTACAGAGTTGCAGTCAATCCATAAATATTTTTAATTAAATACTAGCATTAATGGAACTAGAAGAAAATGAATCAGATGCCAAGAAACCTTAAAAATCACAGAAACAGCAAGCACGGGAGAGTGAAAATGATAGAGATGAACACGTAAACTCAAAAACATTAAGTTTTTGAGAGACTAAAGAATAAGTTTAATAGGGTTTTAATAAAATACACCCCTTACAGCTGCTTTTAACCATAAAATATTATATATAATATTATTTTTAATTGATACGTGAATGTAAATTATTATTCATGGTTTGATGTATGATTGTTCTGTTGTTCACGAGAGAATTATAAAGAAAGAGATGAGAGAAGGGTGGAGAGGAACGAGGAGAGGATGGAGGAACTGGTTGGCATTAGAAAGACAACCACCAATACCTACTTTTTCTCCCTTTTTCCTTCCCTTCTAAGCGACTTTATTTTATGTTTGTGTTTGATGCCTTTATGTTCTAATTAATATTATTAATGTAACTTTTTTTAATCGATACAGATTGAGAAATGAAGTTTTTACAATTTCCTGACAGTTTACTTTAGACATAATATAGTTAGTGTAAAATAATTTTTATATTTATAAGGAAACGGAAAAAGTGAAGAATAAAATAATAACTATAAAATAGATATGGAAAATTTTTTAAGTGTGAATTTAGGCAAAATTTTGGAATTTGGTGCAACTTTTGTGTCACATTATGTAAACGGTGAAGTAATCTTTCTAATTTCTATGATAAGAAATCATGTATAGATAGTACAATATTATTAAAGATGGGACTCCTATTTCATGATTTATGTGTTAGTATTAGAATGTTTATTTTGTATAATCTTACTTAATTTATTGTAATTGACATTAAAAAATAAAATAATAGGTTTCAATATTAAAATATTTTACATATGGAAAAAAAGTATTATGAAGTTGTGAGAATTGAAGGGTTAGGGAACAAATTAAATGTAATTGTTTCACTAATATTAAAATCAGTATTAATGAAATAAAAAATAATTGAGTGAAAGTAATTGTAAATGATAAAACTTGAGATTAATTGTAAATGATAAAACGTGATAAAATTAATGCATGTCAATTGATACTCAAATTGTATAGGATCTCATAATTTTGTCCACACAAAAAAAAAGTTAATTAAATACACTACTATTAAACTTATAATATGCTCTTATAATTTCATTTTTTGAAATATAAATACGTGTAATAAAGATTTAATTCCTTTAACTATTTAGCTTCTATAATGGATGAGACCTGTCTATGTATTTTATTATTGAGAAATGAAGTTTTCAAAATTTTACACATTATTTGATAATTTATTTTGGAAACAATATAATTATTATAAAAATCAATTTTTATATTATAAAGAAAAAAAAAGTAAATAATAAATAATAATTACCAAATAGATGTGAAAAATTTTTCAATGGGAAATATCGAATTTTTTTTTTAAATTGATCATTTTAAAATAATAATAATAATTTTAAATTAAAATTAAAATAAAAAATTAAATTATTATGTTAATAAGATTATTATTTTATAAATTTATTTTGATTATTATTATAATTTTAATTTTATTATCATTTTAAAATTTTATTATTTTTACTATTATAAATATTATTTATAATTTTACAATTTTTGTTATTATAATTTTAATTTTTAATATTATTATTATTAATAATCATCTTATTTTATTATTATTTTATATAATTATTATTAATATTTTTATTGATATATTATTATTATTATATAATTTTATCAAATTTGTTATTATTTTATTATACAGTCTCCACTTTCTTCTATTTTTTTTTTTGTAATACATTAAGTTTTTAATCCTCAATTTTTTTAACTTTGTACAGATTTCTTTCCGTCGTAAGTTTCAAATAAGCCGGAAGAGTAATATCCAGAATTAATTATCTTGAAGAAGTTGATATTAGAGGGAAGAGGATGATTGGAAGTCATGGCTGATGTGACTTAGTTTATGAGGTTCTCGGTTACAACTCAGAAGGTAGCTAGCACTAATGAAATCAGCCGCCAAGAAAACCTAAAAATCACGGAGAAAGAGCAAGAGCAACGGGAGAGAGACAACGGCAGAGACATTGTAAAGCGGAAAGAAACATTAGATATTTGGTTTCTAGAGTGATTATAAAATGTAATAATACATTAAATCTTAATAAATAAATAAAATTATATTTCAAAATAATAATACATTAAAATAAAATATTTTATAAAATGTAAAACTAAATTAATTTATATTTTGTTTAGTATTTTAATAATTATTTATTTTATTACTTTTCATATTAGAAAAAGCTAATACTTTTATATTTAATGTATAATATCATTATATATTAATAAAATTATCATAAAAAAATTCAAATACAAATGTAAATAATAATAAAATATTTGTAAACATAATAGATTATGTTACAATACATAATCAGTTACCTTAAATGCATATGAGAATTTATTGCATAACAATTTTCAAGTAAATATAATATTTAACTTAGAAATATTACTTATTTGGTATGAGATATGTTTTCATCATAGAATAAATTTAACAGAATGGACTCGAATGAATTTAAGATAAAAGTGGATAGAAAGTTAAATTTTTTAGATTAAAAAGAAATAATAAGATTTGAGAAAAATTTTTGTAGATGATATGATAGATATAATAATATTTTAATATATAAATTTATAAATTTATTTTGTAATTAAAAATAAAATATATTCTATTTATTTAATGTAATTAATAATATTTTTAAAAAATTATAAAAAATATTAAATTAGTAATTATTTTAAAGTAAATTTAATTTATTATAAAATATATTAATTTTTTAGTTGAGAAGATTAATTTTTTAAAATATAAAATTATTTTTGTTAAAATAATTTTAACATTAAATTTAAATATAATTATCATTTCAATTATTTTATTAATAATTATATATAATATTTTTATATACAATTTATATAAAATTTATTTTTAAATATTACTTATTACTATTATTATATATATAATCGATAACGTTAAAATGTAATTGTTATAATTATTTATAAAAATTATTTTATTAATTAGTTTAAAATTATTTTAAAATTATTTTATTATTTTTATGTTTTATTTAATTATCATAAATTTAATATTATTATTTAAGCGTGAAAAGTACCATTCCTGCAAATTTTAGCTTAAGAAAGGGAAAAGTTTAAAGATTTTTTTTCATTTTTCACGTTTTGATTTGTTTTTCTAACTTTTATCTTCTTTTTTTCGTTCAATAGGTTTCCAGAGCGATAGAGTGATGAGTCATCGTCCTATGTCATACAGAGACTAATGACAAAATTTGTTAAAAAAATAAGTTGTTTATATAACTTCCATTCTATTTCTTCTAGATTAAGAAGATATCTTGCAATATTAAAATTGTACGGGATTCCATCAATACTGAAATTGATTGAAATTGTACAGCTCTCACAATTTTTATCCCCTCATAAATATTTTTAATTAATTATAATCATAACAATAAATCAAACAAAATCATGCACTCAAAACATTACCTTAATACTAAGATTGAAGTGGTTGAACTAGTTATGATCTCATTTTTTGAGAACTAAAAACATTCAATAAGATTTCTATTCAGATAATATCTTCCCGTCTATGTACTATTTATTTATTATGAAAATTAATAAATACTCATTTATAGAATATGAAACGAAAATTTATACCAATATCGGAATTTTATGTACTTTTAACAAATATGAGAATATATATAATAACTTTTTAAAAACATATACATTTTAAAAATATACGAAAACTTTCTAATAAAACTGCGAAATACAATTATATATATAATAATAATAATTTGTTGATTAATTTTTTAAAAATAATTAGCATAAAAATAAGTTTTTAAAATATAAAGGTAGAGTTAAAATAAATTCTAAAGTAGAGTTAAAAATAATTTCTAATGTAATAATCATTATATATTAAAAAATTTTATAACCTTGAAGAAGCGGATCCCCTGAGTGAAATTCAGGAGAGTGAAATTCAGGAAGTAGCTAGCACTAATGGAATTAGCCGCCATGAAAACCTAAAAATCACAGAAAGAAAAAAGGAAGCACGGAGAGAGACAATCGCAGAAACATTGTAAAGCAGAAAGAAACATTAAATATTTGGTTTCTAGAGTGACGTCTGGTCCGTGTCAGAGAGAGACTACTGACAAAGTCTGCTAAAAGTAAAATCAGTAGTTCGAATAGGATTAGGGTTTTAATGAAATACACCCACATGCTCTTTTTGTTTTACAACACCATCAGTCAAAGAATTAAGACACATTACAATAGTAGTTAGATGCATAATTATAATAATATTAAAATAATAATACTCATAATAATTACAATAATAATAATAACAATAAATTAATAATAATAATTATTATTATTATTATAGTAATAATATTAATAATTATAACAATAATAATATTAAAATAACAATAATACTAATAATAGTTACCGTGGTAATAATAATAAGTTAGTAATAATATTAATACTAATAATTATAATAATAATATTAATAATTATAAAAATAATAACAATTACTATTATAATAACAATAATAATAATAACAGTCTCCACTTTCTTCTATTTTTTTTAATACATTAATTTTTTAATCCTGAATTTCTTAACTTTGTACAGATTTCTTTGGGTGGTAAGTTTCAAATAAGCCGGATCACTTAGATGATGAGGTTTTCGGAGTGCAACTGAAGAGGTAGCTAGCACTGATGGAATCAGCCACCAAGAAAACTTAAAAATCACAGAAAGAAAAGAGCAAGCACGGGAGAGTGACAATGGCAAAAGATGGAGACCTACATTGTAAAGCGGAAAGAAACATTAAATATTTGGTTTCTAGAGTGACTATAAAATGTAATAATACATTAAACCTTAATAAATAAATAAAATTATATTTCAAAATAATAATACATCAAGATAATATTTGTGTCATATTATATAAATAGGAAAAAGATAAGGTTGTTTCTGAATAAGTCCTACAATTTTACAATGGATAAAGCCTGTTTCTGAATTATAAATTTTGTGTTAATATCCAAATGGTATCTCCGAACTTATGACCTTATTTATTTTATTTTATTTTATTTATTTATTAGATAGTGAGTCTTATTATTATTAATGAATTATGACAATTGAAAGATTTGGTAAAATTAATTATAATTGAGAAAGCATGTAGGATGAAATTAATTGTAATTGATAAAGCTGTCCAATTAATATAAATCAATATTAATAAAATTGTGAGAAATGAAAGGTTGAATAAAATTAATTATAATTAATAAAGTGTGCTAAGAAAAATTAATTATAATTTACAGTGTGTCTTTTAATATTGAAATTGTGAAAGGTCCCACGATTTTTTTTGGCTTTTAACGAAAATAGTGTGTACAAAAGATAGTGATACCCATTTATAGAATATGAAACAAAAATTGTCTCAATATGATAATTTATTGCATAAAAATTTTCAAGTAAATATTAATATTCAACTTAAAAACATAAACTATTTGATATTTGATATATAGGATGTGTTTGAATTAAAAAATGAATTTGAGTTTATTTAAGACAAGAGTTTGTGGAAAGTTATATTTTTTTATTAAAATAAAAATGGTAAGATTTGAGAAAAAAAATTGTAAATAATGTAAAAGATATAATATTTTATTAATAATTATAAATAATATTTTTGTTATAAAAATTTATATAATATTTATTTTTAAATATTATTCATTATTATTATATATAATCGATTACATTAAAACGTAATTGATTATATATATAATTGTTATAATTATTTATAAAAATTTATTTTATTAATTATTTTAAATTAAAATAATAAATGTCTTTTATGTTTTATTTAATTATAATAAATTTAGTATTATTATTTAAGTGTGAAAAATAACTTTTCACGTAAGTTTTCGCTTAAGATAGGAGAAAGTTTGAATAAATTTTTCATTTTCGTTTTTCGCATTTTGATTCATTTTTCCAACTTTCATATTCTTTCTAGGCTCTCTTAATTTTTGTACCCTCACAAACATTTTTAATTAAGTGTAACCATGACAATAAATCAAACAAAATCATACACAGAGGACGTTACCTTAATATTAATATTGAACTGGTTGAACTAGTTATGATCTCATTTTTTGAGAACTAATAAATTTAGTTTAATAATTATATTTAATAATTTATTAATGTTTCATTTTAAATTAAATTTAAATAAATTTAATATTAATATTAATATTAAAAATTAATAATAATAATAATAATAATAATAATAAAATTAAAATTTAATAATAAAAAATAAATTTATAAAATATTATTATTAATAATAATAATAAATTAATTTTTTTAATTTTAAAATAATTGATAGTTTTTTTAATTTCATCAACTAAAGTAATAATCAATCATACCAAAAAATTTAATTATATTTAATCTAAATTTAAATTAATTTTAATTAATTTTGTTTATTAAAAATATATTTTATTAAGTAATTTTATTACATCACTCACAAACTTTTATAAATTTTTCTTTTTTTTATCACTATTTATTACTTTATCTAAATTATCAAAATTTTCACACAATTTTCTTTCAAATCTACATCCTTACAATATATTTGTTTGAAACGATTGAAAGCAGATAAGCAAAGAAAAGCGTTCAAAGACAACAAAAAAAAAAGGAGACAGCCAATCATAAGAAACGTATCTCTGTGTCATATTTTGTAAATGGCAAAAGGTCTTCTGTTGAGTAAATCGTGCATTGATGGTATATCATATTACTACGAAGTAGTCGTTGTTAATATTGAAATAGTATCTCTTCTGCACTGCCTTGTAACTGACGTTAAGAAGAGATAGTGAGTTGCAATATTAATAATGAAATCAGTATTAATGCAATATCTATCTATATATGGACTGTAAACATCCGATCCAAACACAAACTATAAAAAGAATAAATTTAAAAGAAAAAATGAAAGAAGAAAAAAAATAATAAAAAGGCTATACCAACAAATGACAACATGAATACCTTTTATTTATCTTCTATAATTAACACTAATTGCGAATATATATCATTATATATTACTATAGCTCAAAACAGCACACTCAATAAAGTACATATCGATTGAATTATATATTTCTGTAACAATATATATATATATATATATATATATATATATATATATATATATATATATATATATATATATATTTAGGTTTACTCAATGTAAATAAATCACTTTTTTTAACAATATTTTAAAACTGTAATACAAGATAATAAATATAGCAACGAAAGAAAAAAAAAAGTTAACACCTTTACCAAGTAACTTGTAATTAATCATTGCAATTAATATTAAATCAGAATGTCCCAATGCATATTAAATTATATATTAAAACAAATTATTTATCGTTATGTGTGTGTATATAATACATAATGCTGTATAAAATAAAAATATAATGAAATAATACATATGTTTCATTTAATATATTTAAACTTAAAATCAATATAAACATCTGAATTTAATTCACTAAAATAAAATAGTGATAGAAAATCTAAATACCGTGTTTTAGCAGGAATCTCACAAGATTAGAAAGATAATATGAATGGATAAAAATCAAATAGAATACACACATGCATGAATATATGAAAAAGGTTCAATAGGATCTCAGCATAGTGCCAAATATACGTAAGTACAGCATAGTTCCTTGTCCAGGAACCCAATAATAACATTGCCAACATGAAAAGGTTGTACTTAGTAGTTTGAGGATTAAAAATTACAATAAAAATGCTCCAAATGGATTGATTGTCTAAGATTGTCCCCTAAAAATGTGAACAGCAAACACTACATCTTCTTTGTTTATTAACTCGAAGACGCAAACATTTCCAGGTTCCAACTTACATTCCTTCGCAAATTGGCTCCAACCACCAGAAAGCTTTGTTGGAATTGCACCAGTCAGTTCTACCCGCCATGATTTATTTCCAAACTCTAACATCACAACCTGCTGCTTCTCGAAGTACTCTCTCATAAACGCAACTGGTACACGCTGCATGCATCAAATTATACTTTTTCATCACCTCAATATATTTCTAACCATCAATAAAACTATAACAAATACCAGCTTCATAACTAAATCTTACAGGTCTCAAATCTCCCTTACGATTTGCCTTTATGTTGAGCATGAAAAAGGGATTTTCGGATGTGAAATTTTGGGCTTCTTGCATAGCTCCAGTTGCGAAATGACATGACAACAAAACCACATTATTTTAGTATGAACCCTACACAATATTGAAATATCTTGCAAGGTAATATTAATTACCAATTAGTCACAACAAGGCATTCCTGTATAAGGTTTACCTTGAACGACACTTCTTGTAATAGCTTTCCATAATTATTCTTTGTTTCTATATGTTAAAAGTGGAAATGCATTTGAGGATGTTATAAAAGCATTTAGAGTTATTCTTTACCTTGATCAATAGTGTTAATGCCTCTCAAATCCGGAATTCTCGTAGGGTCACCATCTGCTTGAACTGATTCAAAGGAAGAAAACTACAGTCATTTTTGCACAAATAGTACAGTATAATTTGAAAGAATGACCAACTAAGATTACCTTGTGAAATCGGAATTATTGATACTTTAAAACATAGACCTTGGCTCTCGGTTAGCTCAAAAATACAAACATCCCCAACATTCAAACGGTTATCTGATGCAAAATCCTTCCATCCTGTGTAAAATTTGCCATCCTTTAATGTAACGTGCCAAGTTCTCCCATCCAAGACCCGAAGGAGGACATCATGTTTTCCCTCTTCCCTCAAATACTTCTTAACAAATTTTGTTGGAATGACCTGAGTTTATTCTCACAACAGTTAGAAAATCTAAACGTAATATACTTTCTTCTGCTTCAAACAAAACATTCAAAACTATTTTAATGGTTAAAATTGAAACTTGTCAGCTCACCAACATATATCCTGTAGCGTATGTATCCTTCATCACGACAGTAAAAGAGGGAGCGTTAGAACTGGTGGCGCCGTTGCTATTCTCTGAAACAATTGAGTGCATGATATGTCACAAAAAATCACTTAAAAAGCTCAAAAGATCCATATAAAGAAAAGGATGACCATGAAATAGATAGTGTTTTTAATCTAATGTTTCCTTGTCAAATAATTCCACTAAACTAGTACCTATACACGTATCAACTTCAAGTTGGAAGTGCTGAGCCTGAGGTAAGTTGGAGCATTGTCCAACAACTTCACTTGAGTGCGTTCTTTGTTTTTTAGATGTTGTTTCACTTGAGGGCGTCCAAGATGTTGTTTCATCACTTGAGTCACTTGGACAAGATGTTGTAGAACTTACCTCAATCAAAACTGTAGCGGAAGGGTTTTCAGTGTTGTGGGAGGGATAATCTATTTCAATGCCACTTACATCGAATATGAGTACCTCCAATTTACATGTTTGTTGGTATTTGAATACCAGAAAATGACCGTGGGCAATGGAGTAATACGCGACAAATTCTTTCCAACCATTTTCCAACCAAACATCACCAGCACCATGTTTAGTCCAACAAATTTCCCATTCAAGGCCATCCGGAACCTTGAGAAATACTGGATTTGACAAACTAGCACCATATTTCTTGGTGAACTCCTTTGGAATCATCTGCAAAACTTTCTCTTAGCAAACATGAAGAAATTCGCAGGCGATTTAAATCTGTTGTTTCCATGCATTCAACTTAAATTATTTAATAAATATGTGAATGTTTCTTTTTATAAACTTATACAACTTCAACCTGACTTCAACCTGTGGACTATGAAGATGGATATATGTTGTTGGAAGTTAAGAAATATGAATGATATTAATCTTATACAAGTTTCACCCTGCATTTGTCTACCATTACAAAAGTTTAATGGAAATGAACAAAGAGAAAGAGGAGGTCAAGGAATGAAGGCTCACAAGCTTTCCTTCTCGAAGAGTAGTATCCAGAATAACTTTGAAGAAGCGGATCTCAGAGGGAAGAGGACGAATTCCTTGACGATTGGAAGTCATGGCTGATGTGACTTGGATTACGAGATTGCAACTCAGGAGGTAACTAGTAATGGAATCAGCCGCCAAGAAAACCTAAAAATCACAGAGAAAGAGAAATAGCAAGAGCAAGCACGGGAGAGAGACAATGGCAAAGACATTGTAAAGCGGAAAGAAACATTAAATATTTGGTTTCTAGAGTGACGAGCCTGCTCAGTGTCAGAGAGAGACTGTTGGGAAAGTCTGCTAAAAGTAAAATCAGTAATATGAATAGGGTTAGGGTTAGGGTATACACCCACATGCTCTTTTTGTTTTACAGCACCATCGGTCAAAGAATTAAGCCACATCCTAACCCGTGGTTATGGTTAGATGCATATTTACCCTGTATACAGAAAAAGCCTCCCACCTTCTCCCACGTAAGGCTTATAGGCATTATAATAAACAACACATAAATAACATTACAACTGCTTTTAACCATAAAATATTATATTTTAATTAAAATAATATTATCATTATTATTATTCGTTTTTAAGTGGATGTAAATTATCATTCATGGTTTGAACGTATCATTGCTCACTAGAATTTGGGAGAGAAATATAGAGAAAGAGAGGAGAGAAGGGTGGTGAGGGAAGAAAAGGAACTGGTTGCCATGAGAAAGACCACTCTTCCTTCCCTTTTCTCCATGCGACTTTGTGGATTTTTTTTAACAGCAAAAAATAAAATTAATAGAAATAAAAAAAATTAATAAAAACACTTAAAGATTGCTTCAATCCTAATGCAGAAAATATAATATAAAAAAATATTTTTATCCTAGATCCAAATCCTACACACACAAATACAAAGATTCTATTCACCATTATCAAAAACATACTACAATAAGAACACTCAAAAAACTGTATAGATACAAGTAAAAAAATAAGAGTGTCAAACAGCTAGCTGCTTCCAAAGTATCTTAATTCTTTTAACCTTTCAAAGACATGTGAATCTTGCACATCCTCCAAAACGATGACAACGCAAATTCCTGAAGATGTAATCTACTCCTTCTCCAAACAAAAATTCCTTGTTGGGTCTTCTATTACACACCAGATAACCTGCATAAATAAAAACACCAATATCTTTCCTACCCATAGTCTACTAACTATCTATGATCCTTCCTAGGTACCATCACAACCAACATCCTACTAAATCTGTTTTAATAACTCAATTGTATTCATGGATCATTCCGAAAGTGACTCTTGTATTATAGATCCACTAAACTTAGTCCAGGTCCAAGCATTCATTTGTGCTAGTGCAAAGATCTCTACCTCGTCAACCTTCCCATTATTAAAGATCAGCCTATTTATATGGTTTCAGAGATTTCCTTTGCTAGTGCAAAGCACATTGCTTTCCAAACTCTATTGGCTTTACCACTGAAAAAAACTTAAGGAAAACCCACAAAAATGATTATCAACTTTAATGCTTCTCATCGATGAAATCCCTAACCACTTATTACACTTTACCCACAATCGTTGTGCTACATCACAAGTAATAAACAGACGCTGAATAGTTTCAACATCCTTAGTGAAAAACGGATAGAGATTTGACCCTATCCCTACACCTCTCCTTTCAAGATTTACTCTAGATGGAAGCCTATCTAATAAGGCCCTCCATCCAAAGATCTTAGCTGTCCCTGGAACCTTCAAATCCCATAAATATCTAAACACTCTCTATGATGACCATGATGATCCTCCCTCAAAGCTCTATAACCTGGTTAAACCGTGTATCCGACTTCCTTCTCCCCTTGCCAACAACACACATAAAAAATATTCCTATACCACTTAATAGACAAAACAGTCTCCACTAATTACACTTCTAGACATTTCTCTCATTCAAACAGTTGTCTTCTCCATGGGATATGCCAAATGAAACCATCCAAAGGACCAATCCTAGTCCACACACCTAAATTCTTGATCGCCTTGTGTTTTGCACTTGACATTGAATATAATATGGGGAATTTATCTGCTAAAGAACCATCTCCTACCCACCAGTCTTCCCAAAATCTAATCTTGCTTCCATTCCCACACTTCCACCTAATTCTTCTATCAAACCAATCGACCTCTTTAATAACATTACAATGGAGCCTAGATAATTCCACCAATATGAATTCTTTTTACACACCAATTAATTTTTCTCTTTTATCCTCTGTGACCAGCCTCCATTTCCATTCAACCACAAGAACATAATTGAGAGCTTGAATATTTCTAATACCCAAGCCACAAGGGCATAATTGAGAGCTTGAAAATCTCTAATACTTAAGTCACCCTATATTAACCGCAAACAAACTTTATCCCAAACAACTCAATAAATTTTCTTATCCTCAGAAGCCCAACCCCATTTAGTAGATAAGATTTTAAATTTGATTATAAATTGATATATATATATATATATATATATATATATATATATATTTGTTTGACTATTATTATTTTAAGTTAAATATTACATAGAATAAGTATTTTATTATAGAGAAATGAAGTTTTTAAAAAATTACCTATTATTTGATAATTTATTTTAAAAATAATATAGTGATGTAAAATATTGAAAAATTTATAAATTATGCAATTTTTATATTATGAACAAAAATCTTTTAATTTTGATATTGAGTAAATCGTACAAAAAAAAGTGGTGCTCTTATATCATGAATTTTGTGTTAATGTTAAAATGGTATCTTTTGGACCTTACTTAACTCATTGTAACTGATATTAGAAAAAGACAGTGGGTCTCAGTATTAATACTATAGAAATAGTATTTTGAGATTGTTGGAATTGTAGGAATTTAAACATTAAGTGAAATTAGTTATAATTGAGAAAATTAGTTGTAATTAACAAAAAGTTAGATGAAATTAATTATGACCGACCCACGATGAGTGAAATTAATACATGCCTATTAATATTCATACTGCGCGGAGTCCCAATTTCATATTTAATACTGTGCAGAGTCCCAATATTCATACTGTGCAGGTCCCAAGATTTTTGTGGGCTCACAAACTTTTTTAATTAAGTTGTAAGCAGAAGAATAAATAAAACAAAAATTTTACACATAAACACTATCTCAACACTAATAGTGATATATTTCTGTGATTTCATTTTGTGCAAATTGAAAACATTTAATAGGGATACCATCTCTTTAGATGGTCACCTATGTACTATTTATCCATTATGAAAAATAATAATTTAAAATAATAATTTTTTTACCAATATGTGACAAAAGTTTGAACCAATATATAAGTTTTGCAAATACTTTTTAACAAATATGAAAATTATATATACAATATTTTATAGAATAATTTTATACAAATATGTATATTAGAAAAAAAATATATATGGAAAATTTCTAATAAACGTGGGAAATAAAATTATATATATATATATATAAAATAAATTTTAAAAATAAATTAGCATAAAAATAATTTTTAAAAAATAAATTCTAAAGTAAAATAAAATATACCTATTATTTTATAATTTATTTTATAAATAATATAGTTATTATAAAAATAAATTTTATATTTATAAATAAAAGAAAAAAATGAATAATAAAATAATAATTATCAAATAGATGTGAAAATAATTTAGATGTAAAATATTGAAAATTTTCTAAATTGATGCAATTTTTGTATTATGAACAAAAATATTTTTAATTTTGATATTGAGTAAATGGTAGATAGGTAATAGGATCTTACCATAAAAGAATGGTGCTCCTACACCATAAATTTTGTGTTAATGTTGGAATGGTGTTTTTTTGACTTTACTTAATTCATTGTAACTGATGTTAAGCAAATAATTATGAGATTCTTGGAACTGAAACACTATGTGAAATTAATTATAATTGAAAAAAATTGTTGGGTGAAACTAGTTGTAATTAACAAATATTAATTAAAGAGAAGTAAAAAGTTAGATGAAATTAATTATTTCATGCCTATTAATGCATATTGTGCAGGGTCCAAGATTTATGTGGACCCACAAACTTTTTTTAATTAAGTGTAACCACGATAATAAATAAAACAAAAACTATATACATAAACACTATCTCAAAACTAATACTGATATATTTTTGGTGTGATTTCATTTACTGCAAATTGAAAACATCCAAATAGAGATATCATCTCTTCAGATAATATGATGTTATCCATTATGAAAATTAATAATTTTTTTACTCATTTATAGAATATGTGACAAAAATTTGAACTATGCAAATACTTTTTAACAAATATGACAATTATATATACAATAATTTATAGAATATTTTTATAAAAATATATATTGGAAAAAATATATGGAAAATTTCTAATAAACTGAGAAATAAAATTATATATATATATATATATATAACATAATAATTTATAGAATAAATTTTAAAAATAAATTAGCATAAAAATAATTTTTAAAAAATAAATTAGAGTTAAAATAAATTCTAAAGTAAAATAAATTATAATTATAAATCTTAATAAATAAATAAAATTATATTTCACAATGATAATACATTAAAATAAAATATTCTATAAAATTTAAAATTTAAATTAATGTTTATCTCAACACTAATCTTCAACTTAATATACTCTTATAATTTCATTTTCTGAAAATTGACAACGTCCAATAAGAGATACCATTCCTCCAAATAATATGGTCCCACCTGTATACTATTTGTCAATTGTGAAAATTAATAAATTTTCTGTTTATTTATTGAATATGGAATAAAAATTTGCACCAATATAAAAATTTTGAATAATTTTTAAACAAATATGAGAATTATATATATTTTAATAATTTATAGAATAATTTTTAAAAGTATATATATTGGAAAATATATGGAAACCTTTTAATAAACGTGGGAAATAAAATTATATATAATAATTTTTTAAAAATAATTTGGCATAAAATTAATTTTAAAAATTTAAAATAGAGTTAAAATAAATTTTAAAGTAAAATAAAATATAATTATCAAATCTTAATAATTAAATAAAATTATATTTCAAAATAATAGTACATCAAAAAAATATTTTATAAAATGTAAAATTTAAATTAATGTTTATTTTATTTATTATTTTAATATTTATTTATTCTATTACTTTTTATATTAGAAAAAGCTAATAAATTTATATTTAATAAATAATATCATTATATATTAATAAAATATTAATAATAAAATTATCATAATAAAATTCACATATAAATGTAAATAATTATAAAGTATTTGTAAACATAAAGATTATGTTACAATACATAATCAATTACCTTAAATAGATACTTGATTATGTATTTTTTTTTCAAATCCTATATGGGGAGAAAGTTTATTTGATAAATATTTTTCTTATACTTTATGTTTTTTATTTTATTTTTTTGCACTTTTGTTATAGACGGTTGTATAGAATAAAAATAATAATGAAAATAACATATGTTTCTTGTAATATATTTAAAATTGAAATCAATATAAACATCACAATTTAATTTACTAAAATAAAACAGTGATAAAAAATTATAAATATCAAAATTTAGTGGATGACATTTTATATATATTATCATCTCTTTCAACATATTGTTTATATAATACATAAATAAATAGCAATATCAATTATAAACTTTAAATATATTATTCCAAGTATATCTAGACAAAAGTATTTTACTAGACAATAGTATTTTACTCTCATTACTACAAAAATTGTTATTATTGACAGATAAAATTTTAATATTATAATGTCATTATGGACAAATTTTATGAATGACTTTTTTACATCAATTTATCAATGTATTTATTAACGAGTTTAATTTGTCAGTAATTATGGATAAATTTAGAAACGAACAAAATTCATATAAAATTATTGGTCGATAAATTTGTTAAGAAATTGATCACCAATTCATCGATAAGTCGCCCATCAATAATAATATTATTAATAATAACAATAATAAATTAATAATAATAATAAAATTAATTATAATAATATTAAAATAATAATAATAAGAAGAATATTAATAAATTCATAGTGATGACAATAATCAGAATACTAATAATTATGGTAATAATAATAATTATTATTATTATTATGACAATAATAATATTAAAATAACAATTATACTAATAATAATTATGGTAGTAATAATTATACTAATAATAATAATAATTACTGTAATAATAATAATAAATTAATAAGAAATAATAATAATATTATTATTGTTAATAATAAAAATAGTAATAGTTATCATAATAATAGTTATTGTAATTATAATAATAAAAATAATTTCATTATAAGAATAATAAAAATCATAACATAACCCTTTATTAATTCCTTGATAATTTTTATTTACTAATGGATTTTGTCCATCCATAAATCTAGTTTTTTTTAGTGTTTTTTTCAATATCTCTAAATTGAATTTAGATCCATTTAAAAGATGTTTGATATTTACATTAATTAAAGATAAAATTTATTATACTATACAAAGTAAGAAAAAACCTCCTTTTAATGAGTTGGTTTAGTAAGATTGAGTTATACTTAAATTCTATTATTTTAGTATGATATTTTTGTGAAATTGACTTATATTTAAATTGCATTAAGAGCATATCATACTTAAGATCTAGCCCTACTCTTTCATTCATTATCAAACTTTCCTTATTTCTTAGGCAATGTCTTTGATGTGAACGTGTGATATTCTAAATGTGATGTTCTCAAATTATAGCGTGTAAGTAGAGGTAAGTCTTTTTTTATTGATTCAATCTTGAGATTAAATTAAACTTAAATTTTACTATTTTAATATACTATTATATATTAAAGTTAATTTTATAAAATTGAGTTAAATTTAAATTTTATTATATTAATAAAAGTTAAATAGTTATTTAAAATATATAAAGAGAAAAAGAAAAGAAAAAAAATGTTTTAGAGAAATGATAATTTTTGTTAAATGAAGTTTGATAAACTTTAAACGTTCACAAATTTATAATGAATTTATTTCATAAACTAAAATTATAATAAATTTTATAAAGTTACACAAAATTGATAATAAAATAACTTATATAAATGATAAAATATATAAAATTGTATAAATTATACATAAATTATATTATTTTAATAACTAAGTATCAATTAATTATGTAACATTTTCAAAGTATCAATATTTTATTGTATATACACTGTTTACTTATTATATTACTATTATATCAATATAATATCTTAGTATACACTAATGTGCAAATGGAATGCAATTATATGTCGATTTTTTTTAATAAGAACAATTTTTTTTTTAGTTTTTACTGTAATAAAGTAATGTGTTTTCTCAAACTTTTCACTTGCTTAGAGAGGTTCATTAATTATAAAACTACAATTTAATTCAAACCCAAAAACTACATTAGATTATCTAAATTTATAGATTCAATAAATAAGAAAATATTTTATATTTTTAAGACCATAATTACTTTCCAGACAAGAGGATACAACCAAACTTAAAATAATTTCTCAATAGTTCATAAATTTTGAGCATTTGCTTCCTTCATCAGACTATTTTGTGACCTATACCATATACATTAAATAGGTTTTTTTCCCATTCTGTTACTTTTTTTTTTTCAAAATTTCATCAAAACAGATAAGAAAAAATATTTTTATTATAAGTAAATCGTATCAAGTTGATATAATTTTATTATGAAAAATTAGTGAAATCGTGTCACCAAAACATGATTTTAAAAATTAAACTAAAATAGTATCAAATCAACACAAATTCATAATAAAATTAAACTAAAATCTTTCTAAAATCATGTCACATCAACACGTTTTCATTTTGAATTAAATAAAATCATACTATAATAGTATGATTTCTCCAACTTGGCACGATTTACCCAAAGTAAGAATTAAAAAAAAATTGTCCTAGAAATTTTGAAAAAAAAAATTGCAACAGAATGAAAAAAAATCATTAAGTAAATTATTTTAAACGATATGGAGTATTTATATTTAAAAAATATGTTTTCTCCCTTTCATCGTATCTTTCTCATTTTTTCAATTGTGGTTTTGAACTGTATTCTAATAAAAAATTGTTTTTTTATAGATAATTTTTCATTTTTTTTTTACTTTTCACAAAGGGTAATATGAGACACTTGAGGGTACAATTTTTCCTAATATGTTTGTGGATTTTGACATGAGGATCGGAATTTCTTTAATATGGTTGTGGTTTTAAACTTGAGAAATGAAGATTTCTGAAATATGTTTCTGAATTTTGAATTTCCTAACATATTTTCAGAAAAGTAATTCTGTAATTGCAAAAACATATTTTTTCTGAAATGTAATTTTTCGCTTCATGACTCGCTATTCTAGAATTAATTTTCACTAACATATCTCACCATTTTTTATGAATCCCCTTCAGCCATTACTAATATCCTCTTCTATAGATTATATTCACTCAAATATAAGTAACAAGAACATTTTTGAAATTTTAAAAATAGTATGGTGCAGGTCAAAATTGGTATGGTGCAGAAAGCATTTGTCTAAATTTTGTCAGTGTTAAAAATAGGGAAATACAAGGTGTAATAATCTATAGTTTCTTTTCAGTGACAACAAGTATTAATAGTGGGTCAGTTCCAAAAAAAGAGGCCCATTACTTGAAATCCAAAAAAGTCCAATACCCGGCAGTGTTTGCTTGGTGGCCCATATTTGGAGGAGTAAGAAGTATAAACGAAGCACCGTTTTTTTCTCACTTTGGCGCTGAGATTGAGAAAAGGGAACTCTCACGAAACTCAACTCTCTCTCTCTCTCTCTCTCTCTCCCCCTCACCCTCTTCCCTTTGCACCCAATCCCCATTTCAGATCGAACCCTTCTTCTTCCTCCACCCTTTCCCATTCGCTGCGGTGACTGCTCTCTCATCGTCACCACCGAGAGTAAGTTCCTCTTCCACACCACTTTCTTCTCGTCTCGTATCAACCGTCAGCTCCTCTGACTTCATTGCTTTTCCCTCTTTGAACTTTCCGTCTCCTATTCAATATTTTTATTTGAACTCGTCCTAGCTCAAGTGAATAATTTCCAAACACTCTCCCTTTTTTTTGTTCATCTGTTGGTTTATTTTTAGGCAAGAGCTGTGTCTCTTTCATCCTGTGCAGCCAAATGCTTAAATGTTCTGTGACATTGTTCTGCTATTGTAGGTGTTATTTCGGAAGCTAGAGAGTAGATTGGGAAATGAAAATTTCTTCACACTGTGCTAATGATGTTGGCTTTGTTTAGTAGTCAAATTCTGTTAACAATTGGCTAATTGGTGTGTATGTGCTGCATGAATGAGTATTTTGGTTCTGCCTTTTAGTTTTAACGTTTGATTGACTCTCCCACTTCCGCATCGGATATATATATATATATATATATATATATATATATATATATATATATATATATATATATATATATATGTTGCTGCGTCAGATACTTAGTGGATAATCTCAAGATTATTTTTTTTTATTTTTTTTTGTTGTAGTTACTTGACTCACATTTATACTACAGTGGTGGATGCTGCGGTGTGCATTTTTTTCCTCAGACCCATGACTAGTCCAATTGGGGAATTGACTAGCAATAACAGCAGTACTGCCGGAGGGATGAGTACTGAACAATCTGAATTGTCTGATAAAACACAGTTAGGGACTGAGGATTTACTAAAGGAACAAAGGGAGTCCGCTACTGTGTTATCCGGTTCAGTTATGGATGAAAAATTCAATGAAGTTTCTGCTAAATCCAGTTCAGTTATGGATGAAAAATCCAATGAAGTTTCTGCTAATGCGACAGAGAATTCTGATATTTTACTGCCTGCACCACCTCAACATGACTTAGAAAAGAATTGTCAGACTGTAGAAGGTTCACACCTTCAACAAAGTACAGAAAAACAAGTCTCTTTACAGTTATCTAACGATAAGCCAGAAAACCCATCCCAACCATTGTCTGAAAATGAACCTGTTGAATCCGTTCCTGCCTTTGCTGGGGATGGCCAAAAGCAATCGAGTCCAGCTCCAGCGAATACAAGTTATGTGAATACATTGTTGGATCCACCTTCTGGAGATGTTGTGACCAATTGTTCAGAAAAAGATGGCCAAAAGCAATCGAGTCCAGCTCCAGCGAATACAAGTTATGTGAATATATTGTTGGACCAACCTTCTGGAGATGTTGTGACCAATTGTTCGGAAAAAGTGTCTAATAGCCCTGCTAATTCGCAATCGAGGCGCAAGGGTAAAAAAAACTCAAAATTATTGAAGAAGACATATATGCTACGATCAATAGGAAGCAGTGACAGAGCTTTGCGGTCAAAAACTAAAGAAAATCCCAAGACACCTGAACCAAATAGTAATTTGGTTGATTGTAATAATAATAATAATAGTAACAATGGTGGAGTTAAGAGGAAAAATGGTAGGAAGAAGAGAAAGAGTGGAGAGGTTGGAATTCCTGATCAATTCTCCAGAATCAAATCTCACTTAAGATATTTATTAAACAGAATAAGCTACGAGAAAAACTTGATTGATGCTTATTCTGCCGAGGGCTGGAAAGGACACAGGTGTGTAGATTTTATCATTACCTTATGCCTCGATTGAGTTGTAATCTATTCTATATTTGTATATTTGCATTTGCATCTTGATCTATGTTAGATATTAGCTTATATTTATTGATATAGTTTCTGTTGGTTAATTGCTGCGAATTTGAAATAGAACTACATTTGAAATATTCTTGTCAGTAGTGTTTCAAAGGCCTTACCTTAAAATTTCATGGAAAGATGCTCTGCAACTTACCTTTTACAGGGCAAATGATTGCATTCTCTTAACTGTTGTATTTAATTATCAGGATTATTGCTGCATGAAGTCTCATTATGAGTTCTGAAACAGTATGCAATTGGGTGCTGATGAAGACTCTCCTTTTTTTGCATTTAGATAAAAACAGTTTAATGGGATCTTTGGTTTAGACTTTGTATTTAGATATTATATCAGATGTTATTTTGATTATTAAATCCTTTCCAAAAATAAATGTAATGAAATTAATTTTATGAATTTCTTACTTTTCTGGTACTTAAATTTCCAGCTAAAGAGTGTGTGAACTTGTGAAGATCACTATTAAGATTGTAATTGTGTGCTGAATCAGGCAAATGATGGGGAAAACTCAATCTTCATGTTGTAATCAAGGAATCACCATGTGCGCTGGTGCTAGGCAATGGTTCTCTGGGTTGGATTTTTTGCCCAGTCTCTGGACCTGAGAGTCCAGCCTGTTTTGTAACCCTAAAAGTTCCCTATATTTCTTTGTCTTCTTTGGTCTCTCATCTGGCAATTCACTTCTCATCTTCTTCGTCTGAATCCTTTTCTGTTGGCTTCGGCATTGTTGTGCATTGTTTCCTGTCTTCTGGTCGGGTTGTTGGAATTCTAGTTTTATTCTGTGCTGGTTGTAGTTCTTCTTCCTTTAACACTTTCCTGTGCCTGCTGTGCTGGGACATTATTCTTCTTCTGCCTCTGTTTGTTCGCAGGTTGACTATGTTTATCTGAACAAAATATGTCAGCAGGTGGGGTTGCATCGTTGCAACAGCCTCTTTTTTCCTTATCTATGTCTTTTTTTATCATGTGCTCATACTTACGTGTAATTTTGCATCTTCTGGGAGGCCATGGTCTGTTTTATGTTCTATGTTACAATCTTTTGATTTACTATCTTCACCCGATCTTGATCCTCAATGGATATGGTTTTTGATAACAATACAATCGATGGTTGGTTTGGCTGAGATTGACAAAAGTAGCCATTTGACGTTTATCTACAATTATTAATGTCTATCATGATGAACAACTTTTTATGATTTGTATTTTATCTTTAGTTCTTAATGTGCTTTGGGATTCATTCAATTTGGTCCCTTGCTGTTTTCTTCTCTTACCTTTCTATCTCTGACCAGACTGTCTTGAAACTAACTTTTTATGTAGTATCACAACGTTACTGCAGGATGAAGCAACCGAGCTAGTAGATCAGTCTTTCAAAGCTTATTACCTTTGTGCTTCATTTTATTTTTGTTGTTGAACAAAAGCCTTTTTAACTCACATTTTGGAAATTATATATACGCACTTTAATCAACGTGCACTTCATATGCTGTAAATTGAATGTCCTCTTTTTCAATAAATTTCTTTCATCATATTCTTTATTGCTACCCTTCCAGTATTTGTAGAGCTGAGGATATTGTACTAGACCGTTCTTTAACTCTTGTTGTAGTCTTTGATAGGAGTTTGTTTGTTCTTGTTTTCTAGGAGTCTGTTCACTCTTGTTTTCTTGTGAATCTGAGTATGGTTGGTGGTTGCACTGCTAAGAAATGCATTTTTGAACCTTCAAATGCTAGAAATGTGTTTCCATTTTTGTTTTCAACGTGGATAATTTGTATTGGTTTGATTGTGATAACTTCGCAGTATGGAAAAATTGAAGCCTGAGAAAGAGCTTCAACGAGCCAAGTCTGAAATTCTCCGACGGAAATTGAACATCAGGGATCTATTTCGAAATTTGGATTCATTGTGTTCTGAAGGAAAGCTACCAGAGTCTTTATTTGATTCCGAGGGAGAGATTGACAGTGAGGATGTAGGTTAATATTTTATATTTAGTCCCTGAATTTTGTATTGTTCGTCTAGGGTTTTGCAGATATGAATACTTTGAAGTTTATGGTGCAGATATTCTGTGCAAAATGCCACTCCAAAGAGTTGAGCTCTAATAATGATATAATTCTCTGTGATGGTGTCTGTGACCGTGGCTTTCACCAGCTCTGTTTGAATCCTCCGTTGTTAACTGAAGACAGTAATCCCTCTACCTGATTGATTGGTCACTTTTCCTTCCAAGTTATTTATGATTTACTTTTACTTCTGTGAATTACAGTTCCACCTGGTGATGAGGGTTGGTTATGCCCTGGATGTGATTGCAAAGACGACTGCATGGACCTTATTAATGACTCCTTTGGAACAAGTCTCGCTATTAGTGACACCTGGGAGGTCAGTGGGCAATTTTAGTGTCTTCTCTGTAAATCATTGTTTTGGATCTTTCTCTCCTGATCATGTGTCTGATCCTTGTTTAGAGGGTTTTTCCTGAAGCAGCAGCTGCTGGTGGAAACAATATGGATAACAACTTGGGACTCCCTTCTGATGATTCTGACGATGATGATTATGATCCTGATAGACCAGAGGATGTGAAAGTTGAAGGGGACGAATCAAGTTCTGATGAATCTGACTATGCTTCCGCATCTGAGAATTTGGAGGGTTCACACGGGGATCAATACTTAGGCCTTCCATCTGAAGATTCTGATGATGGTGATTATGACCCTGGTGCTCCAGATGTTGACTGTGAAGTCAACGAAGAAAGTTCAAGCTCTGATTTCACATCTGACTCTGAGGATCTAGCTGCTGCAATTGTGGAGAATACGTCCCCTGGACAGGATGGTGAAATCAAATCTACATCATTGGATGATGTTAAGTACTTGAAAAGTCATGGCAAAAAAAAGGGTAAAGCTGGTAGGAAGCTATCTATGGCTGATGAACTGTCCTCTTTACTAGAGCCAGATTCTGGTCAAGAAAGTTCTGCACCTGTTTCTGGGAAAAGGAATTTGAAAAGGTTGGACTACAAAAAGCTGTATGATGTAAGTTCATTTTAATGACATGTGCTTTAAAATGCTACTCTATAATTCTACATGCATGGTTGCCTTGCCATTTGATGTAGGTTATACATATACATTGCAAAACTTTAAACATAATACTTAATGCTTGTATCTGAAGTATGCATGGGTGGGTGTACAGAGTAAACAGTATTTGCTGTTTCATTCTTTGGTTTTACTCTCCCAATATTTTAAGCAGCTATGTTTCTTTTGTAGGAGACATACCACAGCGAAACTAGTGAAGATGAAGATTGGACAGCCAATGTTACTCCAAGTAGAAAGAAGAAAGGCAATGCGACTCCAGTTTCACCAAATGGAAATGCTTCAAATAATTCCATTCACACTCCTAAGAGGAATGGCCATCAGACTAAATTTGAAAATACAAAAAAATCACCTGCTAAATCACACGATGGCCATGTGAAATCTGATTCCAGTAAACAAAAGTCTAGATCTTCAGTATACAAAAGACTAGGAGAAGCTGTAGTTCAGGTAATGCATTACCTTCGAAAATTGGTTTTTCAATTTAATTTCTGTTTGGAGAATCTGTATTTCAGTTTCTAATTTGCATATTGACTTAATTGTCTCACTATTAAATCGTGTCCCCTAGATATACTAATAATTACCTCTTGCAAAATTGAAGGTGAAAAGATTTTTGGTTGGGGAAGTGTTGTTCCTTTTATTGTATGACTTAATTCCAGGGTACAAAACCAGAGTTTTCCTGAAATACAGAAAATCTATTGGAATAATATTGATGAAAATATTGTTATACTGCACAACCCATACCTGATCCTTTTATTTGAACAGTAGTAATCATACCTAGTGCACTGCATAGTTGTGATCCATTTTTTAATATTTGTATTGTTTGTCATTTCAAATTTTTAAATAACTGTATTAAATTTGATTTTTTATCCAAATCATGAAACATATCAATATGTAAAACACGAAATTGTTAAAAACGTTCTAAAATTTGTTTAGTTTTTTTAAAGGTTATTTTAAACAAATTATTGTTAGTTAAATGCCATTAATTATATGATAGTTGCATATGTAATTTTATATATATATATTTCGAAGAGCATACAAAGCTGTAAACTGTTAATTTACTTATAATAGAAATTTAGGTTAAAATAGTAGTTTCATGTTTATTGGCTTAGTGTTGAACCTATCTATTTTGAAATAATGAAGGGGAATTTGAACTACTTAGACATTGGAATAATGATTGGGCTAAAATTTATGGACGAAGTGGTTGTTCAATATCTTGAAATCATAGATGAAAATGCTACACCATTATCTTAAAATTTTGGACTGTGTAATAATTTTTATATTAACATCTATTGTGATTGAATTTAAGTTTATGGTATGTATAATCGATATAATGATTTGATTTGGATTTTAAATAAACAATCTTGTTGAACACTATTGAGAATTATATATGTGTATGTATCATCCTAAGAAGATCTTGATACTACATTATCAGCTAAATACCACAAACGAGACTTGGAGAATAATTCTTACAATAATCACCATAAAATTTTAAAAATTCAACGGTTTGAGTCTTGGCACTTCCTATTGTCCAGCCATGTCACGTCCTCCTCTAGCCTCTGACTACAAGTATTTTTGTAGATTACCACTAATGAAGTTGTTCTTTTAAAGAAGTTGTCTACTTTGATTGTGCTATTTATTTATTATCCATTCTCACAATTAGTGCCACATGATTCCGACCTACTCTTGTATTTTAAAGCTTTATTTAGAAAATGTGGTATTTTTAACAAAATGTTTTGTTTAATTAACTTTGAATAATGTACCGCATACTTAAACATTCCCAAATATAGGTAGTTTACTACTAATCAAGCAGAAGTTGACTCTAGTTTTAGATAAATTATACTTAATCTAAAGTTTTCATCAATGATAAATATTAACTATCTTATACTATTAATTTTATATGCAAATATAAGTCGTTCTTAATGTGCCTTTTGTGGATGATATAGTCCAAATTGATGATTTGAGATGAGTGAATTGAAAACTAAAGTCATGGAAGAAGCTTTGTGTTCAAAGTATTTTTTGTTAATTAGAAGTGTGACTGAGTATATGAAATGTAAATATAGAACATGAATTATCAATATTGCACAAGTTGCATTTTAGGTGTTTTTAGATTCTTCTTATGAAGTGTCAAGGATGCTACACTTCCATTTGACTAATGTTGAGTGGATGAAATGAAGAAGTGTTTTGGGTGTAATTTCTTTCCAAAGTGCCCATCAAACCCAAGGAAAGTTTTACCTGACTATAATTATACTTACTCATGTTCTATGGTAGATAGATATAGTGTTGGGAAGTGAAGTGCCAACAAGTGCAGAAAATAGTTTATAATCTGAGTGTGTTGTCCAGACTTGAGAGAAAAATGGTAGACAATCAAGTGTATTTATAATCTTTTCCACATGTCAAACATCATTGCAATCAGCCACCTTTATGCTGCATCATGCCATCATCCCCCTTTTGTTGGATGCTTTGAACCCTGCATCTCTTTATTTAAAATAGCCTGTTTGTCTGGTAAAGGGCTTGTCTTGGATTGATTATTCTTGTATTTTCAGAGACTTCACATATCTTTTAAAGAAAATCAGTATCCTGATAGAGCCACAAAAGAAAGCTTGGCACAAGAACTGGGACTTACTTGTCAGCAGGTCATATCTTTTAGCTTTGCACTTAACAGTGAACACAATTTATCTTTCGCTTGTGACTTTCTGACTTTCCCATTTTTTTTTATCACTTTCAGGTTGCCAAATGGTTTGACAATACACGATGGAGCTTCCGGCATTCATCACAAATGGAAATCAATTCAGGTAAAAATACTTTACAGCAAGCTACTGATAGCAGAGCTGAAAATGAGGGGGGAGAACGTGAATTAGTGTCCCCTGAGGTCAGTGGAGAAAAATCAAAAGCCCCGGGCTCTGGAAAAAGAAAGCATTTGTCAGAACACCAACTATCTGAAACACAGTTGGATATCAATGGCTCGGCAACAAGTTCACCAAATGCTCACCAAACCCAGATGAGAAAGAAAATGAAGACAAGGAGAAGGAAATGATATGTTAGTAAGAACTCGGTTTTAACCTTTTTTAAGGCCTCAAATTAAAGTATCCATCTTTTTGTGAGATTGGGATCCTATGAAATGATCAGCTCGGATCTCGATGGATTTGTTTCCATTCAGGCAGGTAATCTTAAGATGTACTATATTGTTTGTATTTTTTACGAATAGCTCTCCAGGTATTGATCTCTGGTGATTTGTTTTAGTGTTGCTCCTCATGCAAACACTAAAATACTTCACTCAGTAGTTTTGCAATTTTTAGATTTTTTATTTATTTACAGAGACTCCATTACAGTGCAAAAAAGCTACAAAAAGATGAGATTAGGGGAACAATTTATCTTTGTACGTCAGGATTCAATGTCATTACTGTATTAACCTGCAGGCAATTCCTAGTAAATATAGCAGCTCATTTGTTTGTCTGTTTCCCAACATATATGGATAAGACGCTAATCTTTCATTGATTTTCAGGGTTGATTTTTTTTGGTAGTCCCAGTCTCTTTAAGATATTTGTTTTGTTATGTGTTGGGATGGGGCATCATATACTTCAGTTGCTGCAAGCTTCTTATAACGTTGAGAAGCTATTTTTCCTGTCCAAATGAATGCCCTGGAACTGACACGCATGATGATAAGCTATTTGTTATGTTATTTCGTGGACTGTATGTGTATGTGGGGAAGGCTAAGAGGAAGGTAATTACAATAACACATTGAGGGACACGTGATTGATAATTGTTTTCGTTAGTAATTTGTAAGTGCTGAAGTTGGGCTTATGATATATTGTAGTTGTGGAAATTGGGAATGAGCCAACATCAAAGGGATGGGGAGGATTATGCATATTATGATGTTGGCAAGAGTTAAACTTGGCTAATCCGGATGTGGCATGCCTTCAATTTCAAGGTGGTATGCTGCTGCTACTTTTTTATGGGTTATACTGTAGACTGATATTTGGTGTGAATATTTATAAATTAAGATAAACTTTAATATTTGGTGTATACGATTTTATTTCAAGATTGTCCTTAAATATTTTCATTTTTTCCAAATAATTTAACTTTTGATTTCAATGTTATAATCGTTAATTTTTTGGGAACTGTTTCATTTAATTTTTATATTTCAATATCTTCTATATTAAATAAATAAAAAGATTAATTAAATTTTTAATATAGTATTTGATAATAAATTTTAAAAAGATGTTGCTATGTACTAGTTAAAAAAAGGAAGTAATGAAGGGAATATCTCCTATTCCGTTTAATAATTTTCTTTTTAGAATTGGACGTTATATAGTATTTTTAACAATATTATTAATATTAGTTTATTTATATTAAGTTAGTACACGATCCAGTTTTTTAGTTTAATTTTATGCAATGTTAGAAAGCTTTTGTTACTGTTATCTTATTGGAGATATTTATGAAAACTTAAAGCGATTACTATAAAAAATTATAAAATTTATTTTTGGTGAGATGATAATGTATTTTTTAAGTACTTTAACTAAATTCATTCATATTTGCTAAATAAAAGATAATTCATGGTGTAATTTATAAAAGAACTGAAAAATTATTGATATTTATTAGTGGAGTTGGTAAAATAGGGATGGCTTAAATGGTCCGTTAAATTAACTAAAACAATTTAAAAAGATTGTAATATAAATTGGAACAAATGAATTTTGACCGAGGTAGCTTATATTGTTGTGTAGCGAGACAATTTTTAAAAATAATAACTGTATTTTAAAAAATTGAAAGAAACTATTATTTTACATTTCAAAATAAGTTTAGATGACATGATTTGAAATTAGTTTTTAGTTATTGTAAATTGATCATTTCAAAATATCTTATAATAAAAGTTATATCAAATATTATCTGGGAAATAACTTAAAATACATTTAAAAAATATAAATTTTAAAGCTTTTAAAATGTTTTATCCGGAAATATTTTTAATAATAGTTCTCCAAGTGTTGGATTTTTAACAATATTTTTGCATTTGTTTAAATATCAACTTGGTTCTTCCCATTGAATGTCTCAATATTTTTGTGCAGGACTTGAAAGGCTTAGAATCTTTAATACTAAGCCCAACAATATTTGATATTAACATTTATGGCGTCTGGAAACCTGGTGTTATTACTTTCTGATGTATCATGCCCCCACAGAAGGGTATATAATAGTTAATTATCAATGTGTTTTTCTAATAAAACTTTCCTGACAAATATGGAGAAATATTATTGAAATGTTTTGCATTATAGAATTTTTAAAATTTTATATTTCTAAAACTAAAATTTCGAACTATATTTGAAATTAGTTTAAAAATTTATTCCATAAATATATTTTGGAATTTATTTCAAAATATTTGTTTTAAAATATAATTTAGAATGTTTATGAATAATTTATAATTTTCAGTATATTATGGGTTTTATTTTTCAGAAAATATAAAAATTTCAAAAAAATATATTATAATTCTTATGTCATGAGAGGTAAAGATAGAAATCATGGAAGTACAAAAAGTAAGGTCCGGCGCAGCTACGTGTAAGAAGGCCTATGTGGCTGACCGGAAGGCCCATATGTAATACCCAATTGTTAAAGGCGAGTCACTGTGACCGAGTGACTTGAAACCCGAAGGTGACGATGGATTTGGAAGTCGACGAGAACGACTTGAAAGCCGCCGGCGCCGAACTCTTCGCCGACGATGGCCGGCGAGGCATTCGCATCAATGGTTGGTTGATCGAGACTCGGAGGCACTCCATACTGAACTCTTCCACCATCGAGGAGTGAGTGATTCTCGCATCACACTTAACCCTAGCTTATGCAATTTCTGATTCGGAAAACGTTTTATTCAGTGTAGTTCATTTTATGGAAGAATAAGTTCTGTTATAGTGTTTCTTTTACAAGTTTCAGCGTCCACAATCATGTTTTGTTCGTTGATATTTTGGAAGAAAAATCAAAGAACTTCGATTTGATGATGGATGCGTGCCTTGCAGGTGGGAACAGAAACTCAACACGTCTCATTTACCTGAAATGGTTTTCGGGGAGAACACGTTAATTCTGAGACACTTGAGCAGTGGCACCAAAATTCATTTTAATGCATTTGATGCTCTTTGTGGCTGGAAACAGGAAGCCTTGCCGCCAGTTGAAGTTCCTGCAGCTGCTAAGTGGAAATTTAGAAGGTAAGCTGTTGGCATGTTTTCTTTCATGTTTATGTATAACTCAAAATTCAAATGACATTGCTTAGGTTCATTTGGTCTTTTCTTTCTTGCAAGAAATTTATATCTAGTATGAAACTGCCTGGTAATTGTTTGTGCAGTCTACCCCTCCCATTGTGTAAATGTCTAAATGACCGTTGTGTTAGTCTCACATTCTTTTGGGGGAAATGTGCAGCAAGCCCTCTCAACAAGTAATACTAGACTACGACTACACATTTACAACACCTTATTGTGGAAGTGGCACTATTGAGATTGATAAAGATCTGGTAAGCATTCCTTCTTTGTTTTTCCACGGACTAATCTGTCATCATGAATGCCATTTTTCATATACGAGGCACGAGTACAATTCTACACTGAGTATTTTATGCCCACAGATACATATTGAATATTTTTTGTTATAAGGAAATCAGGAAACTTGCATTAATATTTTTATTTATGCTTTATTTAAGATATATTTATTTATGGTAGAATGAGAGAGAGATTTCGAAGGAAACCAGTGATATTCTTTGGGAAGACTGCAAGGATCAAATTGATGTAGCAGCACTTGCATCCAGAGAGCCCATACTTTTCTATGATGAGGTCCGTAATGAATACCTTGAATGATTGCTTAGCAAACCGATGCGCACAGAATTGTTTATGCATGATTATGTCTTCATGAGAAACAATTTTGCATGGTTCATGAAGCAAGAACGTAAGTGAAAGAAAGGAAAAACATATAAATAACTTCCGTATTAGTTCTTTAGTATAGTGCTTCTTTTTTAGAAATTGATCATGCTCTGCACATGTGATATAGATTAGTGAAATCTGCTATATATTAATGATGGTAAAAAACAGAAAGTACAAAATGAATATGATCTTGTTTTACTTTTCTGAGTGCCTTAGATATAACACATTCTCTATATTCTCTTCCTTCATGTTATTTACTTCCATGCTAAATAAATGAATCCTCATTGTGAACAACAGGTGGTGTTATATGAGGATGAGCTTGCTGATAATGGAGTATCACTTCTGACTGTAAAAGTGGTAATCAATCACTAATTTGGTTTCTTCTGTTGAAAGGAGATTTTTATTTTTGTTATGCAAACTAATATGATTACCAATAATTGGTGATATCACTTATTGGTTTTACAGAGAGTAATGCCAAGCTCTTGGTTTCTTCTGTTGCGATTCTGGGTGAGCTACTTTTTATCCTAAATTAGAAATTTCCTTCAGTCTTAAGTGATGTTTGGCTAGCAATTTAGTTATATTGTTTTTACTACTCTTATGGTTGATAGTGTAGTGTTGGTCTTATAAAATATTGAAGGTATTACCAAATATTTATAATACCTCTCTGACAAACTGTGATTAGGGTCCTTGTGTCAGCCCATTTTCTTGCATCACCACCACTTTCCATAAACTTGAAGTTTAACTGATTACTGTGGTACTGATGCAGCTTAGAGTTGATGGAGTGCTGATTAGATTGAGAGAAACACGTATGCATTGTGTTTTTGGTGGAAATACAGATCCCATTATACTTCGAGAGAGTTGCTGGAGAGAATCTACATTTCAGGCTTTGTCTGCAGTAAGTTTGTTCTATGCACTTGTGCTTTGTTCTTTACATTAATTCTGAACATTACTCTCTTTTTCTGTTGTTGACCATAGTGAATAGAGAAAGTAAGTGGGTGGATGTTTTTCTATTGCCTCTGCTGATCTTGTCAATAATAAGGACTTTAGGTTGTTTGTCTACTCTTTTTTTACTTCACTATGTTTTTTTTTTTTATCTGAGATCCTGGATGAAGTGCTATTGCTAACCAAATGGCTTCAACAACTCAAAAGTAGGGTTAATTTGGTGTGTGTGTGTGTCCTAAATCCTAACTTCATTAGCGATGGTAGACTTTCTTGTTTATTCTCTGTCCTGTCCCTGTTTGTCTCTGGACAGACAGATTGGAATACAGGGCCATGCATTTCCTTGTAATATCTTCATTAATCTGTTTTCTCTTTTTGCTAATAAACAGAGGGAATCATAGGCTCTTCTTCAGAGAGCAGTGGGTGTATTTATAATAATTTATTTTAAAATACAACATTACCTTGATCAACTAAAACTACAGGATGAATACATCTCTTTTCTTATTTACTTTAAATCCCTTGAGAAAATTTGTAATCTCTCAATTATTTCTCTTTCCCTTTAAAATCCTTCCAGCTCCTATGTGTTGACAATGACAGCCGGCCCAGTGACTGGTCGCTGTGGTAGACTCTGTTTTAGTTGCTTTGATTAGTTTTTTCTTATATCAATTTAGATTTAGCTTTTTGTTCCCATGCTTTCCTCATTCTTTTATTGCTTTTATCTCTGTATATTTTTCTTTGGCGTGGCTGTCATTTAGAAGTTACAATTTATTGTTGAACGCCTTTCTCATTGCACTTGACTGTCTTATTGATGCAGCAAGGGCACCCTTTTGATTCTGGTGCGTATGGTGATCCAAGCTTCATCAGCCAGAAGCTCCCAATCATAATGCATACGACCAAAAAGCTTGTAATTTCCTCTTAAGTTATAAGACTGTAAATTCCCATAGCGGATAAGGGTTTCTGATCAATTCTTATGTTGTTCATATTTATTCATCGTTTTATCTGGCTGTTAGAAACCATACATTGCTTCTTATGAGATAAGAAGCAACTTTAATGTTAGATGTTGTGTTTTTGTACGAAAGGTTGGGGGGAATCCAACTTTAAGGTGAGGGACTCATTACACATGAAAAAAATGAGTTGTTAGAGTTATTACTTATAGGTTGAGATTTAAGCAACTTTATATTTATTATGCAAACTTGTGCATTTGGTCACAATTTTAACTATTAAATTTATAACATCTACAACTTTTCAAGTTCTTCTCTGAAGTATAATATTTCATTTTAAAGAAGCTAAACTCGTTGGGAAAAAGGAAATGCGTGAACCGGGCGGCGGGCGTTCGCACTAACATTCACATTAGGCATATGGAAGGCTTTTCCGGGCTGTCTTAGTGTCTTTGTGAATTTTGTTTACGAAACACCATTTTAAAACAGGAGAATGGTTGTAGTAGATGTTCCTTTCTACCCAATTGGATTTTTATTTCAAAGTAAAGCATGGGAATAGATAAGAAGGCATTACGTAGGGTGAGCAAAGTGGGAATATCTCGTACTTTAATATTGGCAAAAGAAAAGCGTATTTTGATCAGAGTGACTTTCAGGATTGTATTGCCAGAACAGCTATCATTTGTGAAATACTGTTAATTTTTTTATTTTGAAAGAAAATCATAGGGACTTTAGCTTAATGTAATAAATCATGAATTTTCTCTATACAAGGATGTTAGTTGTAATGACTGTCTTGTTGGAAAGTTTCATTGGAATTTGTCATCCTTCATTAAAATTTAAGATTAGGAATTGAGGCTTTACATATGTTGGAGGAATCCCCATACTAAACGTACCTAGCACCCATAAAGTGTTTGTGGTACATGCAGGATGAAAATATGGATTTAATGTCGAAAAGCAAAATATCTGTCAGGAACATGACAAGTGAGCACTGCATATAGGGAATTATATCAACTTCAAGGAACTAAAATAGATAGCTAGGGCGTCGTAATTTGGGTTTCTGGTGCTAAACATGTAGTCAAATATAGACAATGGAAACTACAAATCTCGTAGCACATACTATGCTGTACCATTATCATAGTTATTGACTCTTCCAAGTTAAGTATCTTCTACCTGTGTTTTCCCCGTCCTTAGGTCAAGGAGCAAGCTCTTGAGGCTGAAAAAGGACGATAAAGCTCCAAGGTGAGGCCAACAACTATCAGAGTCTGAGGTCTAAATCAAGCTTGAGTGGCTCTTGTGGTGGCTGGGGCTGTTGTGGAACCAAGCGAAAGCTACCTGGCCATACCAGATCTGTTTGATCCTCTGACGAGAAAGGCGTCCAAGCCATCCCAAGCCTTGCATGAGCATCATGAAAGCTGGGTGCCACCACAGTACCACCTCTGCATGGCTTATGCACGAGTGAATGGGGCTGGACACCTAGTGATCGAAGCATAGTTGGTGTGTTCATGGAGAAGCCCATTATTGCCATCGACCTCTGTGATTGGTACCTTCTGGCAGCTCCCCTTTCCCTCTTGTGGGCGTTTTGATGACCTCCTAATGCCTGGGAACTGAAGAACTTCCTCATGCAGAAGTTGCATGAAAAAACTTTTGCAGTGGCTGGTCTTGATTGTAAATCAGGTTCTCCGGCAGTTGAGAGTGAAGTGCTTCCGATGTTCAGGTTCAACCACTCTTTGGGGTTGTCATGTTCGCTTCCATAGTTGTCTTTGTCTCCGTTCACCACTTCAACCGGTTGTTCTTCTTTGGCTGTTGATAGGATTGTTTCATCTTCTTTGATCATCATTTCCACTAAATTCTCTGATAGCTCTGATGACCAAGGGGAGTTGAATAGATGAAAAAAAGCTCATTGGAATCCTTTTAAGGTTAGATCAAAAGCAGAAAAAACTAACCGAAGGGGGTATCAAAGTGTAATGGAAATGAGATGGGATGTTTTTTATTTTTTGTCATCCGAATCAGTAACCCCACCTGTTGATGCTTGGTTCTGTAGGGAACAATGCTTATGTCATCTTCACTGTTGGCTCCCTTCAAGCTTTGGATTCCCCACTATCCTCTTTTCTCCTTACAAAGTTCTATCGTTTCCTAGCTATCCTAGAAATACCTATAGAAATATAAGGTTGACAGTGCTAAATCATTCCATCCGTTGTCAAAATCAAATCTCATTTTATTTGAACTGCCTGCCATGTGTGCTCCTTACACCATCCTATATGCTATACTTTTTCCTCAAGAAGGATATATATTAGATGTGATGGGGTTTCCAAGATGGAGTCTTCATGTTTATCCACTTTGGTCACTGCTATATTAATTGATTTGTTTATTTCCCACCTTTTATATTCCTTTTGATAGTGAAAGTAGGATCTGACTTCAGAGTTTAAGCATATGTAATGTAGGGTTGGGTTGGCTTTTCGTTGCTTTTGGATTTGATGTTTTGTGGGGGAGAACAGTACCCTTCTTATTTCCAATAATGGTTGTAAAAGGTTGCAAACAGGATCGCTTGGTCCATTGCTATTTCAGAACAGTTTCCCTGTTGATCCAGGGCATCTACGTCGGTGTTTCCTTGTTGGGGCTTTTTGGAGTTCCTCTGTAAACTTTGTAGTTGGAGTGCACATATGTACAGAGGAAAAAATGCACCAAGGGTCCAGTTCCACTTGCACTTGCACTTAGTTCATCTTTTTCAATGGTCCTACAAGAAGCCACTTGTACTTGGTCTTTCCCTCATTTAACTGAGTCATAACGGGAAATTTCCATTGTTTCCCTGTTATGTAAAGGTGATTGTCCACAGTCCACACACTTTCTCTCTGAAACAGATCATAGGAAAAGACACCTCACCAACCAATCCCAGCTCTGCTTTGTGGAGTGTATGTAGATTGAAGATAAAAAGTGTTTGGTCCTTGGTCGTGTATTGCATAACACCGAATTCATGGAACAGTGTCATGGTTTCTGTCTCATATCCACTTTTGAGAACAACTTGGGGGAGCAAGAGATATTTCTAGATTATGTTTTTAGCTACAGATATTTGTAGTTTTACGTATGATAATTTCTAGCTTCGGATTTTCGAATGGGTAATAATTTAGAGAGATAACAAAGGACGAGTCCAACTTAAATTGATCAAACAAGATTAGTCTATCCAGTAATTGAGGTCGAACAAGATCAAAGTACAGATGTCAAATATCGTATAAATTAAAAGATGACATAGATGTGTCTGCATGAACATACAAGAAACAACTGCTTCTTTTGTACGCATTAATCATGATCCGATAAAAGAAGACACCACTTTTTCACAACAATCTCAATGGATAGTTACCCTAAATGCTGAAAGATTGAATATAACAGAACGACTTATTCTTTCAGACTAGCTGGAATTTTGTTGCTTCACTCTCGCTGAGATTATCATATTAAATTTTAGGGTTAGCCTCAAGCTAAAAATCATATATTATGTTCACAAATTTTAAATATTTTAATTGCAGTAATTGGGTAAATATGTTTCCCACTCTAATTTAATTATGAATTTTATTGTAAGGTAAGGTAGTTGATTTTGTAATAATAGTTTTACTACACACACAATATATATATATATATATATATATGATAATTCCTAATTAGTAAACTATTTAAAGATTTTTATACTGATAGATTTTTATATTGATAATGCATGAAAATTAAATTCAATAAAAGCTTGTAAGAAAAATTGAATTAAACTTTACATAAAAAAAGAATTGTATAAAGACAAGAATAAAAATACAGAAGAGAAAAAGCTTTTCCAGAGTGTAGGATGTAGAATTGTGCCACGGTAGGTCCTACGAAGTTAGAACACAATTTATACAAAAATTAAATTTTAAAATAACTATTTTCACAAAAACAACACCTTCTTAGGATAGTATTTTAGGTATATATAAGAGATAAAGGAAAGAGAAAATTACACTGAATATTTATTTACTGCATAATATGACATTTAAGTCCAGTCCTTAGCTATCACTAAATTTTTAATATACCAAATAGTTGCTACTAAGAATACCCATTATTCACATCTAAAATATTCATTAATCACCAAAGACACGTAATAAAAGAATTAAGAACTATTGTTGGTAAATGATATTTAATGATAGCTTAAATTTTTTCTCTCAATTAAGGTACAAGTATAAAAAACAGCAATTTATAAAGAATAATGTATGATCTTTTAATACGTTCATTTCTTCTTTTTTAAAGGTAAACTCTTCGGTGTTTATAGTCTTTAACGGTTTATTGTAGTTAAAGAAAAGATTATGGTTTAAATCATTTCGGTTTTAATATGAATGTTGTAATGCATGAACAATAAATGATGTTTGCTGGAATATCATATTGTGTGATTAATGTGTTGATATTCTTGAGTTTATCTTGTTTCACTTATCTTTTTGTACGAGGCACAATGCTGAAGATAATTTCATTGCTTAAAGTTTGATGAACTAAGTTTTTCTGTCAAGCGAGAGACATACTCGCATTTAAATGTTTTAGAATTGTCCTAAATCAATATTGCTTTCAATAATTGCCTTCTTCAAGGTCAAAACATTCTAAACTATAAAGGAGGAAAGTAAATAGTAGACAGGTTAATGTTAACTCGAATGCTTCATTAAAATGACAATATATTTAAAGATGAACATAAAATGTCCTAAGTGACAACTACATGTAAAGTACAACACTCCAGATTGATGTTCAGATAGAGAAATTAATGTTGCTAAAAGTCAAATGTTTCATTAAAATTATTTAAAGATGGACATGACCTCCTTTCTCCCAAGTGACAGATACATGGGAGTATATGTGCTACACACACTAATGTTCGACTTTAAGAAAATAATTTTCTGATAGAGTTATAGATAATTTTGAGGATGCAAACAACAGTGTAGTTTGTGTGGTATATATTTTATTGAATATTTCAGAAGGTTAATGTCGTATTAATTGTCCTATAAAATTACTTTGAATTTTTCTTTAAAACATGAAATTTTAAATTGGCATTTTCGATGGAATAATTTCAATTTTTTCTGACATTAACGTCACATTTTAGCCATTCTTATTATCTGTTCTAAGCTGGTATCTTTAGTCTTTATCTTCTTTTTTATGCTAATGAGATGTCTTACTATCTTGAGACGTTCCTAAAAGGAAAAAAAAAAAGATAGGCTTTGAATTTCTAGAGGAAACTTCTAATTTTACATTTCAAAAATCTTATTTGTGCGCAGTCATTTTGGAAAACAAAAACTTTTCCTATTTGAAAGATTTTGGACATCTAATTTGACAATTGTGCTGTTATTGTCGTCAGTTGTGGCATGTGTGATATGATTTGACTATATTTACAAAGTAGTTCAAAGTTACTACTCAACCGGCAAGAACATATTAAAATTACGAGTATCAAGACAGACTATTGAAGCGTAATAATATTAAGAGTAAAGTAACACAAGCACTACAAAGTATAAGACTTGTTTTGCAGCTTAACTCTATATTACTAGTCGTATGTGCACAAAAAACATAATAAATTGAAAAACAAACTATCATTCCTGTAAATTAACATCTTCAGTATTCTTTGATGTGGTAAACTTATACTTGTTTGATCAAATGTTAATGTTCTACTAAATATTATAACCACAAAAGACAAAACAAATATTAAAGTTTATTTTATGTCTGACACTAAAATCAATTGACACAAATGAAATGTCCAAGAAAATTATTAACATTTACTTTAAACTATTTGTACAACTAAAAGCAACTGTGCAGAAAAGGATACACTCCTAAAAAATTGCTTAACTATAATTCTTCAATGATGTAAACCACCATTAATCCTATTGTAACCTCCAGCAACACAACTTCTACTTTTTTATAATTTGATATAAGTTTCCTTCAATAATAATGACGAAAGTAATGATTTTAAAAAGAGATTAGTGTATAAGATCAAGAGTTGTTAAATGAGTAATTTACATTTATAATAAAGTTTAAAAGTCATTAAAAGGGGGGGAAAAAAACTCATTCATGGCCTAATTTAGTGCATCGCCCTGATAAGTGATCAATCCACAGACATTATTTCGGAAATATTTAAAGAAAGACCACAAATGTACAACATTTAAAAAAACACAGATATAAGAAGAATCAAAAATTGATCCTGATCCTGAATGTTGTTTCGATTTGGAAAGAACAATGGTTTTCTCATAACCGATGAGTCTAATTCGACATTCCTACAACTGTTACTCCGCAGAAAACACTACTGACGATTATTGGTCACCCGTATCCTCAAAGGCAACTATGAAAATCCAACAGCTTCCTCACGTACCTGCAATAGCAAAGGAAATCATAACAGCATAAGCATGAGATTACATGGCATTAAAGATTTTTGACAGTATTGCTCAACCAGGCATTCAGATTATTTGCTCACGAGTTTTCATTAAGGACTTTGTTTTCCGGAAATTATATATTCCCATGTGCATGCATTCTATCTGTTATATTGAAACCACCAAAATAGCAGGAATTCCAAAAAGGCCTGAGTGGTAGTGATAGCGTACAACCACACCCAGCAAATACTTTGACGGACTAAGAAAGAAACTACTAAAAGTAGTAGTAGTAATAAGCAATCTTGACATGTTCCTTTTTATGATAAAAATACTTATAGAGGACTTATCATATAAAGGAACAGGCCAAGGTTGTAATCATCCTTCACACGACAGGACAGACTGTGGTTTTTGACTACCATGCCTAAATGCCTGAGACTTCCAAATTGTCTTCGTAGGAAGAATTTCAAGGCAGCAACCTCTTTAGCATAAAAAATCTCATCTTTCAGAGCAAATGATTTGAAGTTGGGTCAAGGGGGTCATTTAAGTTTTAACCAAAATAATCAATGGGGACTTAGAACCTCACCTCAGGAATCAGGATCACCTGTGAAAGGAATGTAGTTTACTCATTAGTAGCATTATAAAAGTGATGAAAGGGCTGGACGTACAGCCATTTCAAGGATGACTCTGGCATGGATTTTATTTCTGGTAAACTAAGCAAATTTGTGCATGGAATTCAATAAAGAGATAAAAGATGCTCAAATATCCAAATATTTTATGTGGGAAACGTAAATCTTTTGGAATCCATAAAATATGTTATCTTTAGGTAAAAAAGTACAAGTTAAATACAATTCAATAAAAATGAAAAGCCAGAAAAAGTAAAATGAGCAGGGATACAATAACTGCTCAAAGCATAAGAATTTTCAATACTGAAATTAATAATGAAGTATCCAAGTAGATAGACAAAATGCATGCCCAAGGAAAAAAAACACTTGCTTATCTGACTACTGCTTCAGTTCATCTCCAAGAACAACCAAACACTTGCTTATATACATGGTTTAACCGAAAACATTACTGAATTTATAATTTTGAACGAAGGAAAACAAAAAAGGAACCTACTATGCAGCATTCTTCTCTCGCCATTGGAAGATGATCAATGTCCTGGCGCATCACCCATCTTTTCCATTCATCCCTATAAATTTGAATCTTAATACCTTCTTATGAACCAAGCTAGACAAACTCAAATTCTACCCAACTCATCTCTTCGCATAAAGCAACAAAGGACTACCTAAATTTACCATCTATCGGGCTTATAATATAAGGTTTTCTATATAATCCACAACACTAGTAACTTCTTTTTAAAAGGGATTTTGGGTGAGGCAATGGAATGAATATGCTTAAAATTAAAACAACAGAAACCATTTTTCATGCATCCTAGAACCAGCAAGACTCACAAAGAGACTACTAGCGATCTTGACAAGAACGACGGAAGGTACCATGAGACAGCTCGCAACAGGCACGAGCACTGACAGCAACGTGTGACGTCATGCAGGCAATAGCCATTGTACTCTGCAGAGGTAAAAGTGATTGTGTGCAGCCCAATTGCCCCAAATTCCTGTTAAAAAGGAAAACTCAAATTCTCAATACAATTCAGAATGCAACAAATTACAAAAATTAATTCCAAAATAATGAAATTAAAACGACGGCAGATTAGCAATTCGTTTTGAAACGATGTGATTTTGGTAATCGTTAAATAAGCAGAGACAGAAAAACGGCGAAAAGCGAGACCTGGTAGCCGGCATGGAAAAGCGGCGGGACTGGACGCGAGGGGCAGTGAGTGGTGGCGGACGGACGCGGGGTAGTGCTGACGGCGCCGCCGGCCGGAGAGAAGCCCTAGCTGTGGATACTAAGGAACGAGAGAGAGAACCAGAACGCCAAGCCATTGCAATCCGATCTGAGAGATGCGAAACGCGCGTTTAGGGCTTTGCAAGGGTTTAGTGGTGGTGGCTGGTGCTACTGAGTAAGCCAGAGAATCGTAAGTTTTGCTTTGCTTAGGTATATCATGGAGCATATAAAACGATGTCGCTTTGTGCTGCTTCCAATTTCTAACCCTGTAACCGTTTTTTCTATTTTTTTGGACAATTTTTTTTCATAACCTAAATTAGTTTATGTATAACTTACAATATAATTTTGAAAAAAATAAAACTAAAGAATTTTTACTGATTGGTCTATATATAAACTAGTTTTAATTTATGAATATACTTACTTTTTATTTTTTTCTCCAAAAATATTTAAGAAAATTTTGATTCAACGTGCCCTAAACTAATTTCTCCTACTACGTAATTTTTAATCATTTTTATCCATATTATTTATGTGATGACTAGTATCAATCACTATGATTACTTTTGTAGAAATTTTTTAATTATTTTTTTATTTGTATTACTCGATTTGAATATTAAGTTTAGAGAAGTAAATTGGTATAAAAAAAAGGATGGATATCTGGCTGGTGTTTTAAATTTTTATTTTAATATTTTCAAAGATAAATTATAAAATGTATAAAATATAAAGAAATAATAGGAAAATGGAAGGGGAAAAATCCCACTTTGGAAGAGAGTCTATCTTTTTAGTCTTTCCACATTACCTTTTTAGGTGCTTCAAAAGTATGAATACAAAGCTATTGATGTCTCATTATAAAATTGCTTAATTTCCTTTCTCATCGCAAATTCTTAAATCCAACAATTTTAAACACCATAATTCATTCTATTTCTACTCTTTCTCTATTCTCATTCTGATTTACCTTTTACTTTCCTCACATATAGACGATGCATTAAATTTCATCTTATTAATATGCATAACTTACTAAAATAAAACTAAATTTAAATGAAAGAACATGATCAGTTCTTATTTTGATAATATTACATTTTTTATTAGTTTGTATAATATTCAATTAAATTATTGTTGTCTTTCTTAATCTATTTAACATGAACATCAATAAATAGGAATTTTTCCTCACACATACTGTCATGCATTACACTAAACTTCCATATATATTTTGGAAAATACTCTACAAAATGTATTATTTCTATTGGTAAAAGTTCATTCTTAGTATTTTTTTTTAATTATTTTACATTCTTAAATGCTCGTAGGAAAATGAATCCGCCAAGAGGTATTGTAAAAGTCACATTACTCAACTTGTACTCTAATTTGGAAAGCCTTTAGATAAAAAATTGAAACGTGCTTATTACATAGCAATGCCTGTTACTTAGAAGTATTATGGGAAGATTCAAGGATTAACTTTGCTGAGGGAGTATGTCTTCACACACTTCAATAGGTTATTGTATGAATAAACTCTGCCAGCTGACAAGCTTGTTAAGACCACGGTTCCTCTATAATGTACTCTTACTTGGGAATTCTGCCTTTCTGACCAAAGTCCAACTTCACTCAGATCTCCTTCTTTCCAGCAAATGTTCACTGTCACCCCACCACGAGCTTTCAATCCTTTCACACAACCATTGGGCCATTTATCGCGTGGCAATGCCGGAAGCAAGTAGAGGTCCTTCATTGTGCTTTGAACAAGCATTTCTGCTATTGCTCCTGAAAAACTGCCACCAAAAAGTGCTTTTTCTCAGCCACAGAATTATCAGTTCCTCAACAAGTTGTTAAAGCTAAAGCAATAGTTTCATCTCCGGCCATGTTTCTATTTCTGCATTTAACTACCAAGAATATAAGCGAACTAAAAATACTACTATGCCTGTGGGTCAACAACTTAAAGATTTAGAATGTAATGAATTTTTCACACTTATGGAATTCCTCAGTTATTCTGTTTAAGATGTTATAAGAGAAATTAAGAGCCAAAGTCTAGGGTTATAATGTTGATAAGCTGCAATGGAATAGATTCAACAAGATATGATAATTGCACAAATGTTAAAAAAAAAAAAAACAGGGAAAAAAACTTCTTGCACCAGTACGCAGATTTATCAGATAACAGTGAACGCATGAAACAAAAGTTGAAGCCTTAACATGACCTATAGAAATTGAAATTCTACTGAGTTTCTTGGTATTGAAACTTAACTGTTTCTGCAACAGCAGAACTACTCCTTCCTTCCCCAGATATGAGAGAGAATAAGTATACAGCACAAACTTTTTAAGTGATGAAAGTGAAATTGACAAGATACATTACAGTTCTTACAAAAAATTGAGCTTACCCAAAGTTAGCATCAATCTGAAAAGGGGGATGTGCTGTGAACAGATTGCTATAAAGTCCTCCTTCGAAATTACTTTCATGATCAGGGTCTACCAAGATAATCAAGTGTTTTATCATACGATACGCATGCTCACTATTCCGAAGATGTGCCCACAATGAAGCTTTCCAAGTTGTCGACCATCCTGGACCATCATCTCCTGTAATACAGAATGAGAATGTTAACTACTGTTGAATTGCTGTTTTAGTATTGAAGAAGAAAGAGAATGCAGATTTACATTATGTATGTCGTCATATATATATAAGGTTGAACATTAACATACTAATCCCTGATTTGCTAGAAGTAAACATAATTCCTGGAGAACCATTATAGTCGTCTACTACACTAACTAGAGGCTTTAAGCTGGTACATAGCTGAAAGTACTCTCTCTAGTATCAACACACAAAATCACTTCAGCTATTCATAAGCAAAAAAACACACAGAACCATTAGAGAGTATTTTATACAAGTTTCTTCAAATGAGATATTAATAAGGTTAAAATTACTGACTTTTTTTTTAATTTCTATACACCATTTTTAGTCCGTATTGGTCTTAGAGACTAAAAAGAATTAAAATGATACTTGTAGAGACTAAAATGGATTAAAAAGGATATCTATAGTAACTAAATGGAAACATTGTTAAAGTATAGAGACTAAAAGTTTTAACTACATGGAAAAAATGAGTAATTAAACCTATTAATGATTATTTATGGCTGTTCCAATTTATCTAAGAATATGAAATTTCAACATAATAAATAAGTTCCACACATATTGCATGGAAGAAAATACTATCACTTCAAAGATTTTAGCTCTTAAAGTTATCATAAAAGACCTCTTTTAATTAGACTATATTCCACAGCTTTACAGAGGCCTGGAGTTTTCTCAAGACTAATCGTGTGCCCTGGAAATAGTCCAAACAGATGTGAAACATGTCGATGATGTACATCTGGGTCCTCAAAATCTTCTGCCTGCAAAATAAGTAAGGCACTACAGTTAACATGGAATTGCAGGCAAACAGTCGAACTTGTTCGTTGCAAATCAGAACAACATATCAGAAGACAAGAACTAGCCAAATGGACATTAAATGGATGGAGGGAAGGAATAAAGATAATAAATATAATTGCTTACCCATTCCATAAGGGAACCATCTCTAGAAACTTTTGCTGGAGGAAGCTTAGACTGATACGTAGTGACTCTTTTGATGATTGCGTCATCATGTCTTCCCAAAACCTGTTTTTCAGATATTTAGTGACCAAGACAAAATTAGGATAATATGAAACTAGTATTGGTTTGAGTATTAAGATCATTCTCACCTCAGCAGCAGCAACGATTATAGAGAAAACCTCTTTTATGATTGAAATGTCCATGGTTGATGAGTAGCTAACACTAGCAGGCTTTCGATCTGGTGCAGTGAACATGTGCTCTGGTGAAGTTGATGGGTTAGTTTGTAATAATCCACCACGGCCTTCAATCAACCAATCCAACAAAAATGATGTACATTCTTCCAACAAAGGGTATGCTTTATTTTTAAGAAAATCCTAATATAAGAAAAGAAAATTCAACCATCACTTACCTAGTAATTGATACACACAAAAGATACTACACGAAACAGATACAGTGTATGAATATAGCATTTACAAATAAAAATATAGCTATATGTGCCATGATAAAATATTAGATTCCCCATCCCTTGGTATGCGTATCTAATAACTAGTCTATATTTATAACCTCAAAGGTTCATTGGTAACAATGGCAGTAAACAAGTGCCATCCTTAAATGAAACTTGAAATCTATAATTAAAGTTTTCGGTTGTGGTTTGATAATCCATTTGAAAACAGCATGTTGCTCCCTGGAATTATTAATCATCATAGCTGAACAAGGCAATATTTGGATTTATATCAATTTTGAAATTGTATCGAGTTCATAAAACATAATAACCAAAAATAGATCACCTCGTCATATATCATAACATGAAGATGAATAACATCTTTCAATATTTCAGGTCCAACACATCGTTAAGCCATGAAAATAGACACAGATAATTGGATGCATGAAATAGGCAACTGTACAAGTATAACAGTTCATCATCAATAATTTCAATAACTATCTAAAATTAATCCCCCTAAACAACTGGTTAAACAACTCTTTTCACAAGATCAGTTTTGAGTCAACACTTTTAAATCAAGGTTTAGATAATTTTCTGAAAAAATCAGAACTTACTTTGTCCATTGTATAAGTGTAATGCTCCCATAAATGGACAGAAAGCCAAGCTCCACCCATAGGCCATAAAGCCCATACAGCCTGACCTCTATCTGGTGATGTTTTACCCCATATGTCAGAAACTTGATGTGCAACCCAACCATTTGTTTCATAGTTCACCTGTATGCAAAAGATCAAAGCAAAATATGGATAGAGCATATAAAATTCATGACATGGCGTACAAATGGTAATATATGGTAGACTATTTTCTTGTCTTTTTGCTTTGCTATACAGGATAAAAAGTTACTGATAGCAGAAAGGAAGACGGAAAAGAACAAAATACCTTCGCAGTTTTTTTACCATTGGCTGACAAAGACGAAATGAAATCAAATAAGGGCTCTTGACACTCATGTAGGTTGCTAGAAAGGGCTGGCCAATAATTCATTTGAAGATTAATGTTCAGGTGAGGAGCCCCACTGGATCACGTACAAAAAGAGACAAAGTACAAACTCTAAGCAATTCGTCATGAAATTACTTATACATATTATATTCTATACTCAATATCCATGTGAAAACTCTAAGCCGCCTTAAAACAAGAAACTATAGTATACAATTTCTTTTTTATTTATTTATTGCTAGAAGAGGGATGAGAAGAGAAGGGAAGACATACTCCCATGCAGGCTCAACATCTTTGTTCCAGATACCCTGTAGATTTGCCACCTGAGTTCCAGGACGTGAACAAGAGATTAGCAGATATCGACCATATTGAAACAAAAGCTCAACAAAGGAAGGATCCTCATCAGTTTGAAAAGATTTGACTCTTGCTGAAGTAGGAATTGTGTCACTTTCCTTTTGAGAGATGTTTGTTTGTGAGGAAACCGATTGCCTTTTGTAAAAAACAGATTTTCCTAAATCAGTCTTGGAGCTTTTAGAGAGTTGCAATGAGACGCGATGAAATAGATTTTGATAGTCATTCAAGTGTCGTGCATAAAGATCAGCATATGAAAACTTTTTCACAGAATTCATTTTATTGAGGGACTCAGAAGTAGGGTCCTTCTTAGAGTTTTCAGGCATAGTAAATGGGCCATCAAAGGAAGAAGAAGCTGTCAAAAGCAAAATAGCCGAATCTGAACCTTCAACTTTTAGCTTCCTATCATCCAAAACTTGTATAACCCCTTTACTAATCTGCATATCAAAAACTGCAGAAAACTGAATTCCCTTTGGATTGTCAATTGAATTCACTCTCGGTCTAATCCTACTACCAGGACATCTCCCTTCGATTATTATCTGATTTTGGCCACTGACCCTTGAATTGTGATGCATTTTGCTATCAAAATACACTGTAAATGATAATGACCCGGGTTTGCTTGCAGACAACCTTGTCACTATTACTTGGTCTGGATTAGAAACAAAATGTTCTCTCGTAAATTCTACATCACCCACAGAATATTTTATTTTTGCCGTTGCAGTATCCAAATCCAACTCCCTGTAATATGACTCCTTTGAATATTTAAGATGAGAATCATGAAACTCTATCTTGATATCACCGAGAAGTTGGTATACCTTCAAATCAAAAATAACAGTTAGGAAAATGAGTGTCATGATTGTATAAAGCTTCCTTCTCATGCACCAATCCATAGTCCAAACGAGAGCACCAATAAGCACACATTAAAAGGGGCGCCTGGGGGCATGAACGAGAATACTAGTTGAATAATAAAATTATGACATTTGAATTATAGAAAAGTAGCACCTAATCAGATTCCTCTGTTTATATATCAGTTTAGTAAACAGTATAGTTCCTCAAAACTTAGAGAAAGGATGGTTATATGAATTGGGATATATTACATACATCGGAAGGCTCTCCTGACAACTTGACAGCTGCTGCTGTAGCTTCAGAAAAATTTCTATTATCAACAAGCTTTCTCACTTCAGCCAGTGCTTGTGGAGCACTTTTGTTGGTGTAGTCTCCAGGGATCCCAGTCCAAAGTGTGTCCTCTACAAGAAAATTTAAATCTGCACATTAGAATGCTTCACGAAAGAGAAACACGGCTGATTGGTTTCACCTTGCATAAAATAGTAAACCATGACCATGTCCTTGACATTCATCCCAATTATATAATTTCACAAATAGAAATACCTATAGTGTCACCCATTAGACGAAAAAAAAAAACTTTCAGAGCAAAAATTTCTCCTAGATCTTTTTGAATAAATTTTTCCATGAACACTCATAGATGAAGAAAATAAGAAAAAAAACAGAACTAGGTTCCTCTGATAAGCTAATTTTAGTTTACGCCTAATTAAAACTTTTTGAAAAACCCATGAGAAAGTTTTATAAATTAACTTTTTGATAGCTAGTTTGAGCTCATGGAAGAAGCTTAATTAACTTTTCTTTATTATTTTTTATTCTTACAAGTCTTTAACAAAAAAATTTATCCAAACAAAACAACCTTAGCGAAACCACACCAGTAAACCCCACAATAGAATGCCATACTTCTAATCGGAACTCAAGTCCCATACGTACAATTGGATCCCAACAAAGATCTTGAAGGAATTAAGGACAATACATAGGTGTGTTGTGTCGTTCACATCATCAATCACAAAGTCAGCGAATTTTAAGAATGCAACTTATACAGGGTCAGTTAATGCTAAAGGGTATAAAAAAGATGCTTAACCTTAACACAACATATAGTTTATAACTTTTTATGACTAGCATATAACAACAGCATCACTTTCATTGGCCTTTAGATCGAAGTAACAGCAATTAAAACTCAAGTTTTCCAGATTGGAGTTTGAAAGCAAGAGTACCATTGAGCTGGAGAAGTTCGGAGGGCACCCCACCCCAAACCATGGCACCCAGACGGCCATTGCCAATGGGGATGGCATCTGTCCAGTGCGTTGCAGGCCCTGCGAAGGTAACCTTCAAGGGCCTTGGAGGAGAGTCATCACCCCCTGCATTGCTTGAACTTGGCTTCCACCAACTACTCTGTGGCGTATTCCGCACCATAACCCCTTCTCCCTCTTGCACTGCCCAACAGAGTGAGCAAGAGAAGACAAAGCACAGAAGAAGTCGGTGGAGAAGAAGCTGGTAGCTGTGCCTCATAGCTACTCTCAATGTCATTAGTCTCAGTTTCCACTCACTATTTTATACCACAAATTATTGTTCCATCTCATTTACTTCTGCATTCTCACTATTTTAAACATTGTAATCACAGCATGTTGCATATGTCTAGCAACTAATTTTAATTTTATATTTTAAAATCTATTACGATAATGTTTCGCGTTTTAGAACTGATAAAAGTTTTGTTTTCTTATTCAAGATTAACGATAATTTTAATTCACGTACAGGTACTAAATTTGTAATTTCTATAAAAAAATATAATTTAAAATTAAATAATTATATAGATCAAATGAACAATGTAATTTAATAAATAATAGTATTTCTTTTTTCTGCGTGTATTATGACTTTGGTTTGGAAGATTATTCATTATCAGAAATATACAGTATTCCCTTTTTGATGACTTTTTTTACATATTTAAAATGAAATTTCTTTGTTTTAATTGCTTTGTTTCTAATAAGTTTTGTTAGATGAATTGCTAATAATATGACAGGAAATGATAAGGGAACTAATCAAAATTAGCTGTGAATGAACAGAAGTAACAGAGACACTTCAGATTGGAGACGCGTTTCCAGGCCCACACTGACGCTGTTTCTCCTACTAACCCACCCGACAAGGCAACATATAACAAATCTTACTAATAACTAATATTTTATTAATAAAATTAATTAAATATTTGTATTTAATAAACTAATAGTTTATAAAAAGTTACTAAAAGTGTAAACAAGTCTTATAAAAGGATTAAAATAACTTTAACAGTGAAACAAATATCAGAGAAAATAATATTTTGAATTTAAATTTTAATAACAGGAATAATGATGGGTGATTTAGAAACCTCCAACTTTTTACAGTCCAAAACTGGGACTAAAGTGCATAATAAAAAAAAAAATAGTTTGAGATACTGATACATCCATAATATGACATCAACCTCGAAAAATGGTGTTTGGGTCTTTGTTGGATAAAAAATGAGAAATGTGATGATTTGCATGTGATGAGAGTGGTGAGAGGTGTGGGAGAGGGATGCCAGCTATCCAATATTCACTCTCATGTCTTTTGAGAGATACTCGATCACATGTTCCACCAGATAATGTTAAGGGGATGTATTTGGATTTTAAGATAGATTTGGAGTAAAAGATTATAGATTTTTGGTGAGAGTGATAAAAAGGTTTTAAAAGAAAATAATGACAATTTAAAGAAAAGAAAATGGAGAAAAAGTTTATAAATATTGATTGTTAATTTATTTTTTTAACTAATAAAATTGTAACATTATAAATTTTATTTTATATGGTTAAAAATAAGTTAAGATAAAATATAATTAACTTATTAAGTATAATTAATATTTTTAAAAATTAATAAAAATATATAATTGCAAATCTCTCTTGTGAATTAAAATTAGCTTACATATAAAATATGATTAATTTATTGAATTTCATTGATTACATTTTTTTATGTAGAAATTATAATATTAGAATTTCATTGATTACCATTGTGTTTTATTAAAAGAATTTATTGGTACGATTAGGTGAGTTCAAATATAATACAAAATTTTACTTATTATAAGTACAAGTAAAATTTAAAATCAAAATTTAAAGAATCTGAAATATAAATAATTATAAAATATTTAAAATAACTTATAAATATCATAAAATTAATAAAAAAAATATGATTAAACTCAAAAGTTTCATTACAACAATAATACATAAAATATTAAATAAATTCTAAATTTTTAAAAATTCTAAACAAATAAAAATCTTAAATTATTAAAAAAATAAATAATTTTTTTGAAATAAGTAACATTTATAAGTTATTTAAAATTCTAAATTATTCAAAAATTTTACATAAATAAAAATTTAAAGTAAAAAATATTTTAAATTATTTAAAAATTTACTTAAATAAAAATATGAAACAAATAACACTCTTAAATTTTTCAAGATCATAAATTATTTAAAATTCTAAATAAATAAAAATCTTACATGCAAATATAAAATAAATAACATTCCTACATTATTCAAAATTCAAAATAAATAAAAATATTAAATTATTAAAAATCTTACTTAAATAAAAATATAAAATAATCAACATTCCTAAATTATTCAAAATTCAAAATTATTCAAAATCTTTTTTTAAATAAAAATCTGAAATAAATAACATTTTTACATCATTTGAAATCCTAAATTATTCAAAAAAATTCTTTAGTAAAAATATTAAACAAATAACATTCTTGAATTATTCAAAATCTAGAACAAATAGAAGTTTTAAATTATGCTAAATCTTATTCAAATAAAAATATGAAATAAGTAATATTCCTAAATAATCACATTTCTAAATTATTCGAAATCTTACTTAAATAAAAATCTAAAAAATAAATAACATTCTTACATTATTTAAAATCTTACTTAAATAAAAATTTAAAACAAATAACATTTTTAAATTATTTAAAGTTCTAAACAAATAAAAATATTAAATTATTCACAATTTTATTAAAATAAAAATTTGAAATAAATAATATTCCTATATTTTTCAAAATCTTTAATAAATAAATATCTTAAATTATTCAAAATCTTATTTAAATAATTATTTAAAATAAGTAAATTCTTAAATTCTTCACAATCTTAAATAAATAAAAATCTTAAATGATTTAAAATGTTACGTAAATAAAAATCTTAAATAAATAATATTTTAAAATTATTCAAAATCTTAAATAAATAAAATTTTTAAATAAGTAACATTTTTAGTTTATTTTAAATAAAAAATATAAATCATTCAAACTACTATTTAAATAAAAGTATGAAATAAATCATATTTCTAAATTATTTAAAATTCTAAATAAAGAGTTTTAAATTATTCAAAATATTACTTAAATAAAATTTTAAAGGAACATGTGGGTAAGATCTTGTCTCACAATAAAAAGCTTTAAATTTTAAACTTGATTTGGCCCAAATCCTTAAATTGTTTATAACTTTCGGTTTGTTTGACAACTCTAATTAAACAATATTAATGTATTAAAATTATTGAAAAGATTATCAGTAAAAAAAACTAATAAAAAAATTATTAAGAGACTAAAACTAATTAGCAAAATATTAAAAGAGAAAAATATAAACTTTATGAAAATATAATAAACTAAAAACAAATTTTCCAAAAGAATTATAGCTAGCTTTTCTGTCCACAAGATAAGTGACATTGCAATCAAAATAATTATCGCACTATTAATTAACAGTATCTTTTAATGATAGGGATTAAAACCATTAAAAAAGTTAGAAACTAAAATTAGCTAAATACTTATTCAAGGATTAAAAACAAAATTCCCTCCGTGAACAGGGAAAAAATATTTTTAATCTTTTATTTTATTTCTCACGACTTTGGATGGCGAGGATTAAAAACTATCCCTGTAAAAATTAAAATAAATAGTTTTAGGATTTAAGGATTAAACATAAAGATTGTACAAGTATATAGATTAAAAAGGTAATTAAAACCAAGTTATAATATAAAAAAATGAGACTGCATTTATTTTATTTATATACCAAGGGACCAAATTGCAACGGAAAAATATAAAAATTAAATTTCCAAATAAAATGTCCATAATTTACATGCTATCATATTTTATTGATATTTAAGACGATATATCTAAATTCAATGTAGGTGTGAAATTATAAGAGACAGATTTAAAAGTGACAAAAACAAGTTTAGTGAAGAACATTTAAAAGTTTATTAAAGAGTGATGACTGCATTAATTAAACTTTTATTTTTCTTACATTCTAGTTGTATATGGAACTAGAAAAAGACAGATAAAACACCTGCTTAATTATACTGCACTAATGGCCACTGGGTATATAGAAATACACAGTACTTAACCACAACGAAAGACACTAACTAGGCTTAGTAATTTCCAAGTTTATTATACATGCATATGAACACAAACTTCTCCTTCTGAGAAGTTAAATGCTTGGCAGCTATGGAGTTTTCCCATGAATAAGAGGCAAGTCAACTTCATCACACCACTCAATATACCTAGTTTCGAAACAAGAAGACTTTGTTTGGTTGGGCAAATAACTAAGCCAAAACTCGCCGCCAATTCTCCACTTCAACACACTCCCTTCCATGTCTTTGCTCAGCCTCCACCCCACTTCCTCTCCATATTCATCGCCGGCAATAACTACCGATCCGCTTTTGGTAAACGCTCTATTTCCCCTCACATATCGCCCTCTCAGTCCATGAAAACGCTCATCACCGGTTTCACCGGTGCCCTTCCACGACCCCACTTCCAGGCCCGTACCATTGTCATGCAAAACCACGTCGAATATGGCTGCGTTACCCTCCGCGTCTTGGTCCATTCTCCAACTCCTACTTCGCGTCCTCCTCGACCACCTCGCCGACGCTACCACGTTAGAACCCTGCGACTTCTCCAAATTACCTTTCACAACCCTTTGGAGTTCCACTTCGCTCTCCTTGTTCTCCGTCGACCGGCCCAGGCTCAGCCCACCACAATAAGTAGCTCCGATCTCCGGGCCAACCCACACCCGCACCCGGGACGGAAAGTGCTTCTCCTCAAGGAAATCCACGTCGTCGTCTTGGTTGAAACCTAACCTCGCTACTTGGAGGCGTATGTTATCCACACGTGCACGAACCTGGATGTAGCCCTCGCAGAATCCAACGGTGTACTCCAGCTGCACGTGTGCCTCGAGTTGGTGGTGCGCCAGAGCGTAGCGGAGAATTGACTCCTTAGCGTCGATGCCGCAGAATTGACTTTTTTGGGTGTTGCTTCGCGCCAGTTTCATATTCATCACCGGCGAGTAACCCTTCAGAATCCAAAGACCGTGAGCCTCCGTGGCGTAAGAGAATTTGGGAGAAGGCACAAGCGTTTTTAAACCTAGCCCTATGCTGAGTTCTTTTACCATGTGCAGTTTTGTTATTATGTAACCGAGGGTGCGCATGAAGCAAAGTTCGGTGTCGACGCCGACGGTGATGAAGAAGGTGCGGAGGACGGAGGCGAGTTTGGACGAGACCGTTTCGAGGGTGGGAGTGAGGAGGGAGTGGAAGTAGAGGGAGCCGGCTTCCGGGGGCGCGTGGAAGGCGCAGAGCCAGAAGAGGCGCATGGTGAAGACGAGGTTGAAGAAGGTGGAGAGGGACTCGGGTGTGTGAGAATCCATGATCCATTGGATGGGGTCGGGTTTGAGTTTCTGGAGCTGGGAGCGGGGGCAGGTGCTATCGTGCGCAGTGGGTGAGTGGGATATGATTTCTTGGAGCAGTTGGAGGAGGAGAGGGAGGAAGGGGTTTTGTGATGAAAGGTGGCATTTTTCGGAGACCCAGAGAGGCTTGTGGGCGTTGTGTGGGTGAAAGCCTTGCAAGCATACGGTGAAGGTGACCGCCGCTTCCGAGTCAGACCCGGAGGTTCTCTCAGCTTTCAGGTGGATGGAACGAGCTGAGTCGTCCTTCTCTTCACTGGCGAGTTCGAACATGAGTGGCGAGTCAGACTCGGTCCACTCGACCGAGTTGGGGAGCTCACATATCCATGACCAAATATCCATGGTGTTTGTTTGTGCTGTGAAGTGAATGAGGAAAGGTTAGGTTATGTGGAAGATGAAGAATGGGGTTTTAAGGAGAGAATGAACGATAACGGGGTTGCCAACTTGGAAGCAGTTTGAGCCACGAAGGGATGAGGAACTGGTGGTTGTAAGAACCGCTTTGTGTCGTATTTGAGGTTTTCGGTTGGATTCATTGATGGCGCCATGAATTTCATTTTCCCTGTTCATGTTCTGCTACTTCTATGGCTGTAGAATGGATTCCAAAGTCTTCTCTTGTCCACCTGATAACAGCATACGTAGACGCAGGTTTTGTCACGGTTAGATTATGGGGTCTTGCGCCTTACACGTGTGCCCCAGGGAACTTTGCAACCAAGTTTATGAATCAGACAAATACACATATAAGACAAGTTATTTCTTGTCTTTTCTACAACCCTCCAACCATCTTACACTTATTGTAAGCATTTTATAATAATAATAATAATAAATCACCAAATATAGACAAATTTAGTGAAATGGACAAGTTTGATCTTTATAATCAAACAAATTTTATCTTTGATCACTATATTTAAAAATATTCATTTTAATCCTTAAAATTATTCTGCATAAGTCACATGATTTAGTTATCAATTAATGTAATCCAAAATAGAGGAAAATTAGAAGATTCTAATTCACCGAATAAAAAAAAAAAAAATCCTGGTCGCGCCTGCATATTTCACGCTTAATTTTAAAAATCTTTAACATAAGAGACATTATTTTTTGGAGTAAAAAAAATGCATGTCCTGTATGAGTTTCGACCATATATTAACGTGTCGAAATCAGATTTTTATTAATCATTTAAGGAACGGTCAGTAATAAACTCAAATTATGGTTTAGGATTTAGATTGGAATTATGGTCTATAATAAATACTTATACATGTCTCATAAGTATTGTCATCTCTTCATCTTTGTAATGCATATGATCCAAATCATCCAAAATCTCATTAACAAATAATTTAGATAGTGAATATATTTTTAGAAATGGTTGGAGCATGTAATAATTGTTGTTGTAAAGAGATTTTCAGACAAAAATATCGTATAGTGTAAGATTATGGCTATTATTGCCGATATGATGTGTTGCAGCACTAGGATGGTTCATTGTCTTCGAGAATTGAAGGACCAAATAAGGCTGTTAGAATTAATATTGGTTCGAGTTTTTGGACACACCTCACTTAGTAGCGAAGAGTTATATGTCCATTTTTGCCACATATATGACTAGCAGGCAGAGTGTAGAGTGGGTTGCCAATGAATTACTATTATTTTTTTTTTTTCAGAAATAACCACGACACAAAGTTATGATTAGAAGATTAGAAAAGGAAGATGGACGACTCTTTCATGGAGGAAGTGAAGGTGAAAATAATCAATCCATGCTTATTGCAAGCTTACGTGACTATATATATTTGAAGTGAACTTTAAAATTTATAAATACTTGAAAATATAAGATTTGAGTATGAAGTGAACTTTGAAATTTATAAACATATAAAATTTGAATAATATGAGATTTCAGACATATATATATATATAAAAATTCAGAAAAAAATTTATGAGTTTTTTTCTAGAAACTTAAAGACTGAAGTTTAATTCAAGTTTTTCGCTGTCTCCAAATGAATGATCTTTCTATCAGATTATGGTACATATTAACTGGAAATAATTATTTAAAAATGTGATTCCTATTGAAGCATTCTTCTTGAACAAACAGTTGATTTTATTGTTCGTGTTAAATTGAAAAAATGAAGATGGAGAAAAAGTTTCAGTATATAAAATAACGGAAAATAAATAAATAATAAAAAAAAAACATCGATGACTATTGATACATGTAAAGAAAGACGAAGTAGAGAAAGAGAGAAAAGCTTGTATATTATTGTGGAGCGATATTCATGCTCTGAATAGAGCATGTGATTAATATATGAAAAACTTTGCTATGACAATCGCACCTGACATACAATCAGATATTAACTGCTGACGTAGTTTAATTGTATATGTGGATAAGGGTAAAATGAGATTTTTCTTTTTGAAGGATATTTAGGATATTTTTGTTATGAAATTGTATAATTAGATTTTAAGTATCTAAATTTAAGATTTAAAACGTGATAGGAGTCCAGTGCACCCATTTGCATAAGGGAGATTTTGTGTGAGAGTGAGTGGTTGAGGTGGCGAGTGACGGTGGAAGATCATCAACGGTGGCGAGCCACGGTGAGAGAATCGACGGTGGCGAGCGACGGTGGTGAGAGAATCAACGGTGGCGAGCGGCGGTGGTCGAGAATCGACAGCGGAGATAGTAGCTTCGGTGACAGCAGCGGATACGACTGCAGCGGCGGCGACAACAGTGGCGAGATTCAAGATATTTGAGATTCAAACTCACTGCTTCTCAACCCTTGATGAAATATGCTAGACAGTGTTTTAGATAAAATCTCAAACATCTAAACTCTAAAAATGACTCTCAGTGTCACGCTATAATGTTTTTTACATGTCATTTATCTTGGTCACATAAAATTATAAAGTGGGTGTGTGTCAGGTGTAGTTATCAAAGTATAACTACTCTTAATATATATATATATATATATATATATATATATATATATATATATATATATATATATATATATATATATAAAGA